>Ga0315278_10000257_pt1 | contig 47806 bp, 45 predicted proteins | sample YL17G06_0_MG_FD_203880 | JGI IMG/M metagenome (GOLD analysis project Ga0315278, IMG submission 203880) | Sediment microbial communities from Yellowstone Lake, YNP, Wyoming, USA - YL17G06_0 | ecosystem: Environmental > Aquatic > Freshwater > Lake > Sediment | place: USA: Wyoming | collected... | reverse complement strand
CTTCGACTGCCCGAAAACCATTGGCCAGCGTAGTTTTGTCGTAATCATAAACTATAAAAATCATATATTGCGGGGCGTCAAATATGTCCCCTGCATAATAGGCCTTCTGGAATCTTATGCCTGCATATTTTTGTTCCCTGGCTGCGATGGCACGTGCGGAGGCGAGGGAGGCACTTAACAGAGCTTTCGTATTACTTGCTGTCGCCATCGAATAGAAAAACGAGCGGACAGCAGGCAACGACAAGGCTGTAAGCATCGCCACCGCTGCGACAACAACCGTCATCTCAGTCAAGCTAATACCGGAATGTCGCTGTTTTGGTTTCATTTGCTTTCCCGTCAGGGATGGCTGACGCCATTTATGTCATCCATTGTGCCGAATTTTTTGTCCGGGCCGGCAGAGGTAATTACCGGAAAGGTTCTTCTGCCCGCATATCTTAAAACAACATTTGTTTCCCATTCATCATAGTAATCGTACATTAAGGTTGTTCCCCACGGGTCGATAATCCGCAGTAGCGGCCTGCTTACCCCGCCGATGGTGATTGTCATATTCTGGCTGGTAAAACCTTTGCCTGTTATCAGGGATTTATCGATTTTATCGAGCGTTTCCCTGCACGAGGGAATATTGCTTAGAAGATAATACATTGCCTCGCAGCCGGAATATTCATTCTGATGGTCGGCAGGATTGACGCCGTCGCCGACAACCGCTGCCCCCGTCGCACTTTGCAGTGTCCCCACAAGCCCGGCATCGTTAAATCCGTTACAATCCAGCGGAAAGACAAAGGCTCTATAATTCGGGTCGTGGTATTCGTATCCGTAATCTTTAAACTGCGTCAGAGCGGCGTTAATAATCGCAATGGTATTTTCCGTGAGACGTTCTTTGGACTGATTTTCGATGCGGCGGGAAATATTGATTGTGATAAGCGCCAAAACGGCAATTACCGCAATGACAATCAGTATTTCGAGCAGAGTAAAACCAGCTTTGCGCATACGGCCTTTCATAATTTTCCGCTTTAGAAATTGTGAATGTCGTCGCTTGTGCCATACAGGCCGTCAGCACCTGCCGAAATCAGTATGTAAGAGTCCGGCCTGTAAGGCCAGGGGACTGTCGTTATTTTCGGGTCTCTGACACCACCCGCAGAATCAAAATTGTAAAGGTTTTCAATATTGAGACCGAGAGGATGCTGGATTGCCGGCTCCGTCATTTTTCCAAGCAGGACAAGCTCCTGATTATCATAGGCATTATAGATACGGTCTTGCGGGATGTCCGGCAGCGCAAATGATTTGCTGGCAGTGTTTGCCCTGTAGTAAAGAATAGGCGTGCCGGCCTTAACGGTCTTTCCGCCTATTGCTACCTGCTTTGCTGCAAAGACGTCGCACATTACGAAAGGTGAAGGAGCCGCAGCCAAATTGAGCTGGTTTGCAAACAGGTCTGCTAATCTGAAAGCGTTGGCCTTTGAGGTTTCGAGATAAGGTCCTCTTCTCGCATCTAAATTGTTTGAGTCATATATCAAAATACCGGAACAATCGCGGCCGTCTGCCTTCCATTTGGAATACGGAGAAAATCCCAGCAGGTCCCATCCCAAAAGGGCCTCGGCAAGTTTCTGCGCACCGCAGTAATTATTTGATAGAGATGGGCAATCTGAAGACAGAGGCGGATAATCGCCGAAATCGTTTCTAAAAGCCATTACGGCCATATCGATGGCGGCAAACTGAGCTTTCTGTGAGGTCTCATTGGCCATTCTGCGCACCATATTCAGGGCAGGCATAAGCAGTGCCACGAGAATTGCAATTATCGCAACAGCCGTCATCACTTCAACGAGCGTAAACCCTTTGTTTTTGTGTTTCACGATAATACCCTTTATAAATTTATTAAGATGTCCGATTATTCTTCAAAGTTGAATATGTCATCAGGCGTGCCATATTCGCCGTCGTAGCCGGCGGAAAGCAATATGTAAGAGTCCGACCTGTAAGGCCTGTTTGTGGTGATAATCTTTTTGTTCCAGGTTTCCTTATAAAATATGGCGGGGTCTGATGTTCCGCTCGACGTCGGATGTGTCCCCCCTGCCATAGGATGATAAACTGCCGTATTCCAGGGTAATGGCAGTTGCACAAGCTCGTCGTTGTCAAAATAGTTATAAATATTGTTGGGATTGGCAGGGACGATAATGTCATGAGCCGTATTTGCCGTATGCGCCTTGTAGTAAAGTATCGGCATCCCGCTTTTACCTCGAATTATGGTGCCGACAGGGTCGTTATTCGCAGGCTTGAGCGTAACGTTGGTATATATGTCGCAGAGGACAAATCTTTCTTCACCGCACGCGCCGATAGCCGACCCTCTTCCGTAAATGTGTTTTACCCTATATGCGTTGGCATTTTCGAGTTGTAAATAAGGTCCTTTTCTTGACTTTAAATTTTCCCTGTACGCAGGAGTCCCATTATCATTTGGGTATAACGAGTTACCAGCCCCATCCAAACCATTACATCTGAAACGCGAATTGGGATGAAAGCCGAGCAAATCCTGTCCTACCATAGCTTCGGCAAGTTTCATCGCCCCGCAATAAAGAGCGCCGGTCTCATCATTGGCATCGGAAGGCGGATAACCCTGCCAGTCGGCATTGAAAAGGTCGAGCGCAACATCGATGCTGTGGAATTGCGCCCTTTGCCTGACGTTTTTGGCATACCGTTTCGCCATATTCAGTGAAGGCACGAGCAGCGTGATAAGAATTACAATAATGCTCATAACTGTCAGGATTTCCACAATAGTAAACGCTTGTTTACTGCCGGATTGTTTGTTTGTCGGTTCCACTTTATTCTCCTTACCTTTCTTTTAAGTTAAAAATCTCCGACAAAATACACGGTCTTTTTGTCAGATTCTATAAGCAAACATTTTTGACGTCCGGTTTTAACCGCCGCCTGCAGTGCCGCTTAAGCCGGTAATAATCTGTATCATCGGCAAAAATATGGCCAAGACGATGGTCATAACCATAGAGCCGAGCACCAGAATCATAATCGGCTCAAGCAGAGACATCAGTCCTGCGACCAGCACATCGACCTGTTCGTTATAATTTTCAGCTATTTTCAAAAGCATTTTGTCGAGGTCTCCCGTCTCTTCGCCCACGGCAACCATATTGGAAACAATTAAATCAACGGTCTTAGAGTGCCGCAGCGGACTTGCAAAGGTATCGCCCTGCCTGATGGAGTTATGGACCCTGTTAAGCATATTGGAGTAAACCTCGTTTCCAGTCGTTTCGCTTGCAACCGTGATGGCGTCCAATATAGGCACGCCTGCGCCGATTAATGTCCCCAGGGTTTGTGTCCATCGAGTAACCGCTACCTTGCTGCTGAGTGCGCTGATTATCGGCAGTTTCAGTTTTATCACATCCAGGATGAGCCTGCCTACACGGAACTGCTTTACAATTCTGATTATGACAACAATTCCGAACGGTATTCCCAGCAATACGGCCCAGCCGAAGTCATAAGCAATCCAGCGGCTCATTGCAAGCACCGTCCTTGTAATGGCATTCATCTTTGCGCCTTCGAGCATTTCGTTCAGCACGGAATTAAACTGCGGCACTACGAAAGTCATCAATCCCAAAAGAATCAGAAATGCGGCAGTCAAAACCACTATAGGATAAACCATAGCGCCTTTGACCTTTGATTTCAGTTTTTGATTTTTCTCCATAAAGTCGGCGACTCGCGACAGTATTAAATCAAGCACGCCGCCTGTTTCACCGGCAGCCACCATACTGACAAATAATTTATCGAAAACCTTTGGAAACCTGCCCAGCGCCTCAGAAAGCGTCGCACCGCCTTCAATATCGTCGGCAACGTAACAAATAACCCGCTTAAACGTCCCTGACTTTTGCTGTTCTTCGAGAATTCTTAGTGAACGCAATATGGGAAGGCCGGCATCCTGGAGGGTCGAAAGCTGCCGGGCAAACTGGGTTACAAATTTGATTTTGACCTTGCCGCCGGCGCCCCGTCTGCGTTTTGGTTTAGCAACAGCCCTTCCTTTTGCCGCCCCTTTTTTCGCAGCGGCCGACGTATAGACCTTCGTGGGGAAATACCCCAGATTTCTGATTTTGCTTATCGCTTCCTTCTGGCTGAGGGCCTCTATTTCATCTTTTACCTCTACGCCCTGCGAATCCATAGCCTCATATTTGAAGACAGGCATTTTAAACCTCCTTCCAGGTAAACTTATATCTCTTTATCCTTCGATTACCGTTGCTTTTACTATTTCATCTATGGTAGTAACGCCATCGTATACCGAAGCCAGACCGTTTTCCCGCAGCAGTTTCATACCGGTTTTCTGGGCCGCTATGCGCAAAATGTTCGTCGAAGCACGATTCATAATCAGATTGCGGATTTCATCATTGAACGTCATAATCTCGAAAAGCGCTATTCGTCCCCTGTAGCCTGTGTTATTGCACCTGTTGCAGCCGCGACCGTAAAAGAATTTTTTGTCCTTGACATCTTCCGGGGCGAGTTCAATTTCCATCAGTTGTGCTTCGGTAGGCTGGAACTGAGTCTTGCAGTTTTCACATATTTTTCTGATTAACCGCTGGGCAACGATACCTTCTATGGTTGCGGTAAGCAAAAACGGCTCAACACCTAAATCCAAAAGTCTTGCCACTGAGCTGGGAGCGTCATTGGTGTGCAGAGTGGTAAGCACCAAATGGCCTGTGAGGGAAGCCTGAGCGGCGATTTCAGCGGTTTCAAGGTCACGGATTTCACCGACCATCACAATATCGGGGTCTTGACGCAAAATCGAACGCAGACACCTTGCAAATGTGAGCCCTATATCAGACTTCATCTGCACCTGAATAACACCGTCAATGTCATACTCCACAGGGTCTTCGGTAGTAATAAGTTTTGAACTGATATCATTAAGTTCCATTAAAGCCGCATACAAGGTGGTTGTTTTGCCGCATCCCGTCGGGCCTGTAACAATTACAATGCCGTTAGGTTTGCGAATTAGCTGTCGGACCACCTTCAGGTCGTCCGACCTGAAACCTAATCTCTCAAGCTCCAGCTTAATCTGGCTTCTGTCGAGGATACGCAGCACAACACTTTCTCCAAACATTGTCGGCAGAACGCTGACGCGAAGGTCGACCGGATTGCTTCCGACAGAGAGCGATATTCGGCCGTCCTGAGGCAGTCTTCTCTCTGCGATATCCAGATTTGCCATAACTTTTATACGAGAGCTAAGAGCCGTGGCAATGTGTCTTGGCGGAGGAACCATTTCATAAAGCACACCATCGATACGATAACGCATTTTATATTCGTTTTCGAACGGCTCAAAGTGAACGTCCGAAGCCTTATCGCGAATTGCCTGCAGCAAAACAAGGTTCAGCAGTTTCTTTACGGGATTTGATTCTGAAAGCTCTTTTAATTCTTCCAGGTCGATACTTTGATTTCTGCCTTCAAATTCTGCGAGAAAACTATCTTCCTGTATCTCGTTTATCAGGTCCCGCATATTCTCCTGCTCACTGCCCTTGGATTCATAATATTTGGCGAGAGTGGCTTCTAAAACATCGGAGTCGGTTATCTTTGCTGCAACCTTGAAACCCATTAATGTGCTTAAATCATCAGTTGCTCTGAAATTGTCCGGACTGTCAAGAACAACAGTTAGCTCATTTTGCGATTGATTGTAAGTAATTGGAACAATGCGATACGTTTTTGCCATTTGTGCCGGCACTTTTTCGATAACACCGGCAGGAATATCAATGTTGCTGATGTCTACGTATTCCATTCCTCGCTGGGATGCCAAAGCGAGACGAAGCTGTTTCTCGTCTACAAGCCCAAGCTCGCGGAATATCTGACCTATTTGCATAGTGCCGTGTCGTTGTTTCTGAATTTCAAGACATTCGTGCACTTTTTCCCTCGTCAGAACCCCCATTTTAATAAGTACCCTGCCGAGTGTCCTGCCCTTTAACTGGTCTATAGGTGGAAGGGATTTAGCTACTTTGACATTTTCCATAATAGACTTCCTTTTACTGCAAAGACAAATTGCCTCTCATAATCTCCAATAATATTATATATCATTAACACCTTCTTGGCAAACAAATTACATATTAGACACTTGGTAATTGAGACTGTTAGTTAAATAAAACCGACTATTTTGCTGTTATTTGTGTGATATGCAAAAGATATATATTCTCCCTCCTCAATATATGCCCCTGTTTTTTATCAAAAAAAGCGAAAATGTATCTTTTACTACTATGTTTCTATTTCCGCCTTCTTTAGCTTTGTTCCACCTGTTTTGGCGGCGAGTTTCTCCTCTAATTGCCCCTGTTCCCGTGCTTTTTCCAGCATAACCTCGTATGTTATTTTGCCCTGCTCATAAAGAATCCAAAGATGTTCATCGAGAAGCTGCATTCCCAATTTTTTACCAGTTTGAATACTCGAGTCAATCCTGTAAGTTTTGCCTTCACGAATAAGGTTGGAAATAGCAGGTGTTATAACCAGAAACTCAAAGGCAGCAATTCTACCTTTGCCCGATGCCAGGGGGCAAAGAACCTGGCTAAGAATGGCTATCAGGTTGCTGCTTAATTGAGAGCGGATTTGCGACTGTTGCTCAGGCGGAAAAACATCTATGATTCTACTGATTGTGCCGGCCGCACTGGTCGTGTGCAAGGTGCTGAAAACAAGGTGGCCTGTTTCAGCAGCTCTGACAGCCGCCTCAATTGTTTCAAGGTCACGCAGCTCTGCTACGACGATAACGTCGGGGTCCTGTCTGAGAATACGCTTCAAGGCCTCAGTAAAACTTGGAACATCTACTCCGACAGCGCGCTGGTTAACGATAGATTTTTTATGTCTGTGATAGTATTCTATCGGCTCTTCAATGGTTACGATGTGGCGGTCAAAATTTTCGTTAATATAATTCACCATAGTCGCCAAAGTGGTCGTTTTACCGCAACCGGTAGGCCCTGTAACTAGGATCATACCTCTCGGCCTGTTGCACAAAGCGATACAAATCCGCGGCAGGCCTATCTCTTCAAAGGTCAACATCTTGGTAGGAATCAGACGCAGCACTATCGAAACGTTGCCTTTTTGTTTAAAAATAGCCACACGGAATCTCGCCTTCTCGCCGTAAGTGAAACCGAAATCAGTTCCGCCAATTTCCTGTAATTCCTGCTGGTTTCTTTCCGGTGTAATGCTTTTCATCAAAGCGACTGTATCGTCCGGTTCAAGAACTTTCGTTTCGAGCGACCTAAGCTGACCATCTATTCTGAACGTAGGTGAACGTCCCACTACGATGTGTATATCCGATGCCCCCTGCACGACGCAGGCCTGCAACAAACGGTCCATATTAACTGTAGCCATCTGTGAGAATCCTCGAAGAAATTATGTTTAGTCGGCTATCACACCTTCTGCCTGTGCTATTTCCGCTATCTCTCTTGGAGTCGTTACTCCGTTGAATATTTTGATTTTTCCATCTTCCATCAGGGTCTTCATACCGCTCGCTATGCAGGCTTTCCTTATCTCCGCGGTAGGAGCTTTTGAGAAAGCCAGTTCTCTGATTTCACTGTTTAATTCAACCAGCTCAAATATGCCGAAACGGCCCTTAAAACCTGTTCCCTGACATTTGCTGCAACCCGCACCTTTGTAAAGTGGACGCTTCTTTACATCTTCAGGTGTTATGTTAAGCAACCGCAGATAATGCGGGTCTGGGTTATCATCAACAGTCTTACAGTTTTTACAGATAATTCTTATAAGTCTTTGAGCCATAATGGCTTGTATTGAGCTGGCGACAAGGAACGGCTTAACCCCCATATCTATCAAACGTGTAATGGCGCTCGGAGCATCATTGGTATGCAAGGTGCTGAAAACAAGGTGTCCGGTAAGTGCTGCCTGAATGGCAACTTCTGCAACCGCGCCATCGCGAATTTCACCGACCAGTATGATGTTAGGGGCCTGTCGCAGCATTGCTCTGAGAATTTTATCGAACGTAAGACCAATATCTTCCTTTACCTGGCACTGATTCATACCCTCAAAATTGTATTCTACGGGGTCTTCAGCTGTGATGATTTTCTTGTCGGGTTTGTTAAGTTCCTGCAACGCAGCATAAAGTGTGGTAGTTTTACCGCTTCCGGTCGGGCCTGTTACAAGGAATATGCCGTTAGGTCTTTTGATTATTTTCTGGAACTGTTCATAATCGTCCTGCTCAAAACCAAGCGATTGAATACCAATGTTGACTGAATCACGGCGCAGGATACGCAGCACTATGCTCGGCCCATGAGCTGCAGGCAGGGAAGAAACACGAAAGTCAATATCACTTCCTGCTATGGTGCGTTTAATACGGCCGTCCTGCGGCAGTCTTTTTTCGGCAATATCCATTCCGGACATAATCTTCAAACGAGTAATTATCGGCGCCTGCATATTTTTAGGGAGATTATCTTTTTCGAGGCAAATGCCGTCGACGCGATATCTTACACGGACTCTGTCTGCCATCGGCTCAACATGAATATCACTTGCCCGCATATGATAAGCGTTATCTATTATGAGATTTACCAGTTTCACAACAGGGCCATCATCAAGTCCCCCTGCTGCCTGTGCTTTGAGAGCCTCCGCCTGCAGTTCGTGGCCTGCTTCGGCAAGTTCGGCAGCAGTTGCGTCGATACTATGTCTGAGGCGGTCGTTCTCCTCTTTATCCTCGGATTTGTCGATGTTCTGTATATAGGAACGGATTTTCGATGGGTTTGCGATACAATAATCCAGCTCGCTATTCAAGCGAAAGCGGAGCATATCCATCGCATCTATATCGAGAGGGTCGCCAATAATTACCTTCAGCCTGCCGTTATCCTTGCTGAGCGGCAAAATGTTATGCTTTTTCATAAGGTCTTCAGGAATCAATTTTGTCGCATCGGACGGGAGAGTAATCTGGTCAAGATTGACATACTCCATCTCGAATTGCTGTGCGATGATTTTAGTGAGGGCCTCTTCATCAATCAGGCCAAGTTCAATTAATACCTGACCAAGCCTTCTATTGGTGGCTTTGGCAGTTTTAATTGCATTGACAAGGGGTTCTTTTTCTATCAGCCCAGCCTGATAGATTATTTCACCAAGACGTTTGCGTTTTTTAGCCATATTCACTCAATATGTCGACATGTCGACATTTTTGGCAAGATTAACAAAACTATTATACCATTATCAACACGTTTAGTCAACTTTTAACAGGTGTAATCGCAGTATATTTAAGGCGGTAAGTGCCGCCCGAAGCCTTATGAGTTTTCTGTCGTGTGCGAAGATAAATTGCTTTGTTTCGCATTCCATCTGTGAGCTTATAGAAATGTATACCAGGCCGACAGGTTTTTGCTCGGTTGGGCCGGTTGGGCCGGCTATGCCGGTTATAGCGACGGCAAAATCTGCTTTGGACCTTTCCCCGGCGCATTTTGCCATAGCTTCGGCAACCTGACTGCTGACGGCGCCATACTTTTCAATCAGGGCGGCTGGCACGCCAAGTTCTGTAATTTTTGCTTCGTTGCTGTAAGTGACCCAGCCGTGTGTGAAATATCTGCTTGCGCCGGAGACATCAGTTAATAATTCCGCCAACATACCGCCTGTGCAGGATTCAGCGATTGCCAAAGTTTTTTGATACAAGGCCAGCCTTTCGCCAACCACTTCAGCTAAGGTTTGTTCGCCTGTGCCGTAAACTAAATCTCCTAAAATGCTCCTCAATAATTTTTCGTCCTGATGGGCCAATTTTATAGCTCTCTCTTTATCTTTTGCAGAGGCGACGATATATAAGGTAATGTCCCCGTATTCGACGGTGCAGTTTATTAAAGGGTTTCTACTCCGCTGCATAAGATTGCCGAGCATTTCGGCGACGGTGGATTCCCCTGCCCCGAAACATTTCAGTTTTCGGATTTCTATAATCTGCCCTTCGGCAAATTTTTCCAGCAGCGGCAGAACGGATTCTTCGAGCATTTTTTTCATTTCAGCCGGCACACCCGGCATAGCGAAAAATAATTTGCCATTGAAATCAGCCATAATGCCCGGTGCTGTGCCGAGATTGTTTGTTATTGCTTTTGTGCCGGCTGGTATATATGCCTGGATTTTATTATTTTCTGGCATCGGCACATTTCGTTTGGTGAAAAACCCCTTTATCTTTTGGAGAAGGTCGTTCTGCAGAACCAGTTCAGCATTGAGGAATTTTGCGAATGCAGGGCGCGTCAAATCATCATCGGTCGGCCCCAGACCGCCGGTAGTCAATATTATGTCAGCCTCTTCGGCTGCTAATTTAATTGCTCGCACAATTGAAACTATTTCATCGGGGACTGTATGTATGCTCACAACCGGTATATTAAGCGAGAGCAGTTTGCCGCTTATATGAACAGCGTTAGTATCCGCCATTTTGCCGATGAGTAGCTCATTGCCGATACTAATGATACTTGCCTTTTTCATAAACCTAAAATTTTATCAGTGCCTTAATCACGCCGTCGCTATAGCCGGCGACCATATCGAAGGCTTTTTGTGCGTCTTCAAATCCGAATTTGTGCGTTATCATAAAATCAATGTTAACCTTGTGCGAAGCTATCAAATCAATTGCTTTCCGAGTGCAGCCGTTCTGCCTGCGAATGTTAACTATCGTGATTTCTTTTCTGCGAATCCTGTCGATGAGAAAAGAGATGCGTTCAAATTCCGGTATGCCGACAAGAATAAGTTTGCCGCCAGATTTGAGTAAATCAACGGCCTCATCAATAGTGCTTTGCTCGCCGGCACATTCGTAGACCACATCTAATCCCAGCGGCTCCTGTTCGAGGATTTCTTTTACGATGTTTTGCTTATCAGGATTGCCGACCCACGCAGCACCGGCTTTTTTTGCCGCATCGCGGCGATATTGGAGTTTATCGGTCATATAAATTGCTTTGGCGCTTTCCGCCTGTGATGCAGCCATACAGCTCAGTCCTATCGGGCCTGAGCCGAGGATTGCAACCGCTGCGTTTTGCGGCATCCGTGCCTGTTGGGCAGAGTATACGCCGATAGCAAAAGGTTCACAGAGTGTCCCCTGCTCAAGAGAGATTTTGTCATTGATTGGGAAACAGCATTCCTGCGGCATAACGATATATTCGCAAAGACAGCCGTCGCCCTGTCCGGGCGTGCCGAGAAATCGCAGATTTCGGCAGGTATTTTCTCTGCCGATTTTGCACTGGTCGCAATGGTGGCAGGAGACGGCGGGGTCAACAACAACTTTGTCGCCGACTTTTATTTTTGTAACCTTCTTTCCGACGGCTTTGACCGTAGCAGCACATTCGTGGCCGATGATAAAAGGATATTGGACAATTTGTGAGCCAATTCTGCCGGTTCTGTAGTAGTGAACATCGGAGCCGCAGACGCCTGCGAATTCAATTTTAAGCAGAACGTCAGAATCATCTTTTACGGCCGGTTCGGAGACGTCTCTTATCTCCATCTGCCTGATGCCGGTTAACAGAATTGCCTTCACGAATGTTTCTCCGGAAAAAATTTGCGGCTTCTATTTTAAGATTCGGCCTTTCAGATCTTTTAGAAAGCCTCGGGCAGGATTCTTCTGGTAGCGTCGCGGAGAAAACCTGAAATCTGTCTTTCTGAATTCATAGTGAGAATTTTCCTCGCTATGCTGTTGCATTCCTCGATGGTAACCGAACGAACAATCTGTTTTATCTCCGGAATCATAGGCGGAGCAAGAGAAAGAGTCCTGATACCCATTCCGAGCAATAACATAATATGTTCGGGTTCTGAGGCCATTTCGCCGCAAATACTGATATCTATTCCAGATTTATGCGCATCCTGAATAACGGTTCTGATAAGCCTTAAAACGGCGGGGTCAACAGATGAATACATAGTAGAGACCAGCTCATTGCCCCTGTCAACAGCGAGCGTATACTGCGTGAGGTCGTTTGTCCCTATGCTGAAAAAATCAGAATTTCTGGCCAATGTAGAGGCCATTAGCGCTGCCGAGGGCGTCTCAATCATAATACCTGCCTGAATTTTTCCATTGTAAGGTGTGTCCTCCTCATCAAGGTCCTCCATTACGTCCCTGAAAATCATATTGGTCTGCATCAGCTCCTGAATGTTTGTAATCAGAGGAAACATCACCTTGACATTGCCGAGAACGGAGGCCCGCAAAATAGCGTGAAGTTGAATTTTGAATATCGTGAGATTCTGGAGACAAAATCTGATGGAGCGCAATCCGAGAAAGGGATTCGGCTCAGGGACAAACCGCCTGCTTTGCGTGTATTTGTCCGCACCGAGGTCCATAGTTCTTATTATCACGGGTCTGTCCTTAAGGATACTTATGGCTTCGGCGTAAGCCCTGTAGTGGTCAGCTTCGGAAGGCTCATTCGGATTATTGAGATACAAAAATTCAGTTCTGTATAAACCTATGCCTTCGCCGCCCTTCTGCAGGGCCAGTTCCGCTTCATCCGGAAATTCGATGTTGCCGAGCAGAGTTATTTTTATGCCGTCACGCGTTACCGCAGGCTTTTCTTTTATTGCGTCAAGTTTATGCCCAAGCTCCAGAAATTCGTGGGAGTATTTTTCATACTGGTGTATTGTTTCCTCGTCCGGATTTACAATGACAATGCCGCGATTGCCGTCGATAATCACGAGGTCGCCGGCGTTAATGCTTTCGGTGAGGTCTTCGAGTGCGACGACGGCCGGGATACCAAGTGAACGAGCGACGATAGCAGTGTGACTTGTGCGTCCGCCTGCATCCGTGGCGAGCCCCTTTATAAAATCTTTATTGAAGCCCGCCGTCTGAGTGGGACTTAATTCCCTGGCAACAATCACCACCTCCTCCGTCAAATGCCCTACATCAGCTTTTTTGCGGCCGAGCAAATTTTTGAGCAGCCTTCTTTCAATATCATAAATATCTGCCGCACGTTCGCTGATATAGGCATCCCTTACCTTCGTCAGATGCAAGGCGATTTCCCGCAGCGTGGCGGAGACGGCATACTCCGCCGTCACCAGCTCGGCGTGAATAAAATTTGTAATTTTCTTCCGCAGACTCCTGTCGTGCAAAAACCGCAGATGAACGGCGAAGATGTCTTTTATTTCCTGCTCACCAATCCCTTTTTTCGAGGCCTTGAGTTTTTCAAGTTCATCCGCTGCATCCTGAAAAGCATTTCTGACGCGCTGAATTTCTATTATTCGCTGAGATGGTTCTATCGAACGGCGGGGGATTCGATAATCTTCGGAATCTATAACCAGAGATTTGGCAATGGAAATGCCCGGCGAAACAGCCACACCTTTCTTAATTTCCATCACTAAATTCCAGACAATTTAATACCTTTTTTTATCAGGCAAAGGCTCATCAAAATGCCTGTCTTCCACAAGCTCTCTGAGCGCCTCGACCGCCTGCTGAGCATCGGTTCCGTCGGCTTTAATTTTAAGTTTTGTGCCGCAGGTCGCCGCAAGCATACTCATCTGCATAATACTCTTACCGTCCACGCTATTGTCGCCGGAACTTACGGAGATTTCACTTTCAAATCTGTTTGCGACATCGACAAATTGCATCGCCGGACGCATATGAAGCCCTTCGGCATTTCGTATTTGAACTTCCCTCTCGCAAGCCATCTTCTGCCGGTGTCTCCCCTGCCTGTCCGTATTGTTTTGACTGCGTCCGTCCAAACTGCCTCCCTAATATTTTTTTACAAAGACGGATTTTCGTCAGCTTCTCTGATAAGGTCTTCAATCTGTTCGGCGTTCTGCGCCTGTCTGAGAAACTTACGAAATTTTTCCTTCTGCAGGTGTCTGAAAATGCTTTCCATGGCCTGCAAATGCCTGTCAGGATTGTCTGCGGGGCTGATTAGCAGTATCACCGAGTAAACAGGCTGCTTGTCGAGAGCAACGAAATCGATGCCCATACTGCTTTGCCCAATAGCAGCAATAACGTCCTTAACTGCCGGGTGTTTGACATGAGGCACAGCAACACCTTTGCCCATACCCGTGCTTGCTTCCTTTTCTCTTTTTATTACCGCTTTGGTAACATCCTCACGGTTTCCTCTGCCGAGTTTACCGGCCTTGTCAAGCGACGTAACAAGCTCCGTTATTACGCCATCGCGATAATCGGATTTCAATTCGGGAATTATCGCCTCAAAACACACAAAATCATCAAGTTTCATTTTACCTTTGCATTACTCCAGATAATTTGTTCAAATTATATTCAGACTATAACATATTTTGTTTAACCGCTTGAGCGTTTATTATCCCGCTCCTTGGTTTTTTTCTTTTTAATCTGCATTTCAAGCTTATGCGCTGCGGCGTCGATGCAGCGATAAATGTCCTTGCCTGTCTGTGTAACGACAAAAACCTTACTATGTTCGGCTCTGGCAATTATCTCCACTTTGACGTTACCTGCCTGGCTGCTGTCGAAAATTACCTCAATTTGATTCAGGCTGTTGTAATATCTTTGCAGCTTTGAGGTTTTTTGCTGCGTGTATTCCTTTACAGATTCCGGCACTTCTGTGTGTTTGCCCGTGATAGTAAAAAGCAAAGTTTTGTCCTCCTTAAATGATTATGTTCCGGCAAAATCTATTTTTACCGCTTCGATTTCCGAAGCTGACGGATTTGCGGCAATTGTCATGCTGTCTGCGGGCGGGATTATGACACCGCCGCTAACGACAAATCTAAATGCCTCCTCTATCGTTATATTCAGGTCTATAGTTTGGTCCTTTGGTATTACGACGGTATAACCGGTAAAAGGTGTCGGGGTAGAAGGAACAAACACTGTCAGAAATTCCTTCTGCACATTGTCCGTTATTTTTTTGATTCCGGAGCCTGTTACCAGCGCTATCGCCCAGACACCGCTGCGGGGAAACTCCACAGCGACCACTCTTGAAAAAGCTGCTTTTCTTTGTTTCTGGGAGCTGAACAAAAAATCAATCAACTGCTTTATGTAAGGATAAACCTGACCCAAAAACGGCATACGCAAAATGAACCTTTCGAACATTCGCCACAAAGTTTTCCCGACCACACTGGCCAGCATAGCACCTACTGCACAAACGACAATCAACGCTACTATAAAACCCGTCAATGCTCCAACACCTTCGACCCAGAATTTATTGAGCGTTTCCCTGGAGGCATCGTCCTGGTAATGGTTTACAAACATTATCAGCCAAACTATACTGCGATTTATATAGATGCTGATATTTTCCTGAATGAAGGTAAAACCCCAGATAAATATCCAAATCGTTAAGATTGTAGGCAATAGAACTACTATGCCCCGCAGAAAATAATTTTTGAAATGTGCAGCAATATTCATATTTTTAACAACAGTTCCTTGCCGTCATTGGTTTTTGCAGGTCCTGTTTGCGTAATTATTACGGCCGTTAAATATCAATATGACTTCTTTGTCCGGGAATAGGTTAATTAACGGGCTTATCATAGTCAACAGAAAAGTCTTTTGGCAGGTGCGCGCCTATCAGATGAATTACCGCTCCCGGCAAAGAGCCAATCAGCCACGTAAATCGCTGACAGAGTGCTAAAACCAAAGCCTGCCCGCCCTGCACACCAATTTCAACAAACATTATCTTGAGCCACCATTCCATTATACCGGCGCCGCCTACACTTATGGGCAATATGCCAAGCAGCCACGAAACAGGCAGGAAAATGAAATAGTATTTTACATTTGCCGGCGCCCCGATTTCTCTGCCTATCAGCCATATACCGATGATGCTGATGCTTTGGCAGGCAAAAGTAAGCACCAGCGCATAAAGAACTATCAGTTTTTTGCCCCAATATATGCGGGCTGCCATGCGGGTCCTGTCAAACAGGACAGCGCCGTGTTCGTTGATAAACTTACCTGTCTTATTCAGCCAGCTTCGTCCTTTTGGGGTCAGAAGGAAAACTATGACGGCAGCCGCAAAAACTGCACAGCCTATAATTATCGACTGTTTGTAATCAGTCAATTTTCGGAGAAAATCAGAACCAAAAAGTTTTGAAGTAAACTTTCCCTGCCTGCTCTCAGCGGGAATAAACCAGTAACAGGCGAAAGCCATAATGAACATACCGGCTAATCCGACAGCTCTGTCAACAAATACGCTTAAGGCGGCCTCGAATCTTCTGTGGGTGTGCTTGGTTACATACCAGGCACGAAGGAAATCGCCCCCTACAGAGCCGGGCAGACAGTTATTGTAAAACAATCCCAGAAAGGTCAGGTTAGTTGCCGGCAAAAGCCCTATCTCGATGGACAAAACCTTCAGCAGCATTCGCCAGCGAATCACAAAAATTAACTGGCCGAGCATATAGGCAAGCAAGGCAATGGTAAAGGTCGACAGTCTGACTCCCATAAGAGTTTTGCCGACATCTCTTATGTTTTCCCCCCGAAATGCCAGATACAACGCCCCTGCCGCTACGGCGAAACGCAGCAGATATGAAATATAATTACTTTTTTTGGTTTTTTCGTCCGACATTAAAAAGTTCACTGCCCACCAAAACCGGAACAGGCGAGCAAGCCTGAAAATCCTTTCAATAAATACTTGTTTTAATAAATAATAACGGGTAAAACTCTTTCTGACAAGACAATATTGCTCAGGAGAACCTTTATATGGCGGCAAAACAAACCGAAGAAGGCTCGGAATTTACTCCTAAATTTGATGAGAACGGCTTAATACCAGCAATAGCCCAGGATTCAAAGACCGGCCAGATTTTGATGGCTGCTTATATGAATCGTGAATCGCTTGAGTTTACTGTCAAGACCGGTTATGTCACTTATTTCAGCAGGTCTCGCAAAAAATTATGGAAGAAAGGCGAGGAAAGCGGACATTTCCAGAAGGTCGAACAAATATTTGTCGACTGCGACCAGGATTGCCTCGTTTTGAAAGTTACCGTTGACGCCGGCCAATGCCACACAGGCTATCAATCCTGCTTTTACCGTGCCTTGAAAAAGGGCAGCAGTAAGGAACTGGAATTTATCGCAGAAAAGGTTTACGACCCTAATAAAGTCTACAAGAAATGAACAAAAATTAATCGAACGGATAATTAACGGGCTGTTTCTTCAGCTCAGCTACCGTCGGCAGCAGTTCATAAGACTCTATTTTTTCTTCCTCGACGAATTTGGTTATGACCTGCCGGATTTCATCCATATTTCTGCCGTGCATCATCGCAAACAGGTTATACGGCCAGTGTTCAAATGTTTTCCTCTGGTAGCAGTGGCTTACCATCCCCACACCAGCCAGTTTCCTGCCGACCTCCAAGATTTTATCAGGAGAAATTTTGCAGACAAACAGAACGTTTGAAACAAAGCCGAGCTTGTAATGGTCGACAACCGCTCCTATTCGCCGAATGACACCTTTGTCGTTCATATCAGTGATAATTTTTAAGACCTCTTTTTCATCGAGGCCGTCCCCGCACAGAAAATCAAAAGGCTTTGCAACCACCTGCAGCTCATTTTGCAGCTTTAAAAGTATTGATTTCTGCGTTTCGTTTAATTCAACTGTTTCACCGTTCGGCATCTCTGTCTCTTCGCCGGAAAATTGCCCGTTTTTATCGGCGTCAAACCGCACGTGAAGTTTAAAGGCACATTCGACAGGCAGACTGTAGAAATCAACGCCGAAACGGGATGAAAGATTTGATAACGTCAGTTCAATCTGCTCCGATGAAGGTGCTGACAGAGTAAACCACATATTATAATGGTGTTCTCTCAGATAATTATGCGAAACACCCTCCAGCGAATTGACTGCATCTGCAATTTCCTGCAGTTTCTCCTCAGGCACATGTGCGGTAACCAGTGTTGCAGTCATACCGATTGCCCGCTGGTTTACAATTGCGCCGAGCCGCCTGATAACGCCGGCTTTTTTTAAATCAGCCGTCTGCTGCAAAACCATCTGTTCATAATTGTCGAGTAATTTTGCCACTTCAAGGAACGGCCTCGGGCAAACCGGCAAACCATCCTGCAAAACGTTGCACAACTGTTTTTGTAAATCGGTCAGATGCATATTTTCTTCTTAGGCTGATAATTGCAAACAGGGTCGGCGGCCAGCCAGTCGCCGCTCATCGTGTATGCCCTTGCCCGGCAGCCTCCGCAGCAGCCGGCAAATTCACAGATTCCACAGTTACCTTTATAAGCGGAAACGCTGCGTATCTTTTTCAAAAATTCTGATTCTATCCAGATTTTGCCAAAATCAAATCCATTTTCAATTAAATTTCCTGCCGATACGTCAAGAAATCCGCAGGTCTGCACGTTGCCTCGATAACTTATAAATCCGAATCCCCTGCCCGCCATACATCCGCTGGCCGTAACCACAGGCCGTTTTGTTTTTATTTGTTTGCACACCCGCGAGAACTGTGGCCCGCAGGTAACACGTATTTCAATTGATGATTTGAGTTTTAACTCAAGTAATTGTTTGAGCAGTTTCTCGTATTCTGCCGGCTCAAGAATTTCAGCCGCCAGTTTCCGTCCCCTGCCGGTCGGCACGAGTATAAACGTATCGAAACAATAAGCGCCCAGCTTTTCCGCAAGTGCGGCTATTGCATCGATTTCGCCGACATTAATTTTACTGACGGTGGTGTTAATCTGGAATCTTATGCTCAACCGCTTGGCCGTTTCGGCGGCTTTAATCACCAAATCATAAGCGCCGCTTGTTTGTCTGAATCTGTCGTGCGTTTCTGCCATAGCGCCGTCGAGAGAAAAAGACAAAGCCGATATGCCCGCTTCTTTTAGTTTCGCCGCCGTTTTATCATCGAGCAAATAACCGCAGGTAGCCATTGCCATTTGCAGTCCTTGTCCCCTGCCGTAGTCGATAATTTCATAAATATCACTGCGTTCCATCGGCTCGCCGCCGGTCAGGATACAAACCGGCTTGCTGAACTGTGCGACCGATGCGATGATTTTTTTGCACTGCTCAGTAGTTAAATCCTGCTCATTGTCTCTTAAACCTGCGTTTGCCCTGCAGTGTTTGCAGTTATATCTGCACCGCCGCGTAATTTCAAATGCGATAATCCGCAATATTTCCGTGTCCATCTTTTATTTAGCCCCCGAATTTATTCGGGGGTTCAAACCCCTCAATAAATTGAGGGGCTAATTACCTTTCCAAATTTTCGTTGTGTCGATTGACGTATTTAATTCTGCTCTCCAATGTCTGTGGGTTGAAACAATAACCCTTATCGAATCCTTTTGTCCAAACTTCGCCCGACAAACCCATTTTCCGAAGCGCAACCTGTACTGAGTTTTTGTAGTGTCGCACCACAAGTCCGATTGGCTTGGGAATGTATTCAGCAACAATATGCACGTGATTGGAACGTACCGACAGAGCGTAGATTCTTTGGTTTAGCTTACGAGCTTTTTCTATGATAGCAATTTGAGCAATTCGTCGCTGTAAGCCCGATAGTTTCACGGGTTCTTTTTTGAGATTGCGCTTATTCGAGTCAACGAGCGACTGATTTGGCAGCAGGATTTCCCCATCCTTAACAAACCCGCGTTTATCACCTTGCAACCAGGTGCCATAGGTCGTCCACGTAATCATATATGCGATGGTTTTCGCCATAATATTTAGCCCCTCAATTTATTGAGGGGTTCTTTAGCCGCAATTTATTGCAGGGTTCTCGTATCCTTATTGTGTTTTGTTATCCAATCGACCAAGTCTGGTCGGAACAATTCTGTAAGGTCTCCGGCCAAACCATCGAGGTCAGGAAATAAAGTTGCACGAGATATGCCTAATATTTTTAACTCATCCAACATCTGTTTTTTTCTGGTGGCGTCAACAACATATTTCGCTAAAACATTTTCTTTCCCAGAAAGAAGGTCATATAGACTTCTCTTATCATTCCCGTGAATAGTAAAACGACTCCTTTGAGCAGCTATCCTTGGATGAACATAAGTCGGTCCTACTGCTACGGGCATATTAACTGCACCTTTGTCATTCTGCCATGCAGCATTGATATTTGCAGCGGCAATATTTGTTTGGTCTTTTTCTGTATACCATGTAAGACCGTATATGTTGTACTCCCCCCTATTTTTCTTTGGCAAGGATACATCATTGAGTTTAAATGGGTTAAGCATCCAGACAATTGGTTTTTCTTCCTGTAGAGCAAAATAGAGCGATGTTAAGGAACTTTCTGTCCAATCTAAAAGTCGCGTAGGTAATCCGACATGCCGTGCCAAGAATAGCCACTTGTCGGTTTCATCACGTTGAGGTGTCCCTCCATAAGCCGTAGCCCTCATTCTGAAATGTTGCAGCAACCGATTCTCAAAATAGTCTTTTGGATTTCCTCTGTACAATCTCGGCAGTAAAGAAGTTTTACAATCAGGCTCCCCACGAAACCACGGGAACCACGGCGATTCTCCTAAATGCCATCTTATGTAATCGCTTTTAGTTTCCTGTATGAACTTTTCAATAGAATCTATTTTCTTCTCGTCGCACATAACACTTACCTCTTTTACTAACGATTTATCTGCTTCGCTGCATCCTTTGCAAAATAGGTGATAATAATATCTGCGCCAGCACGTTTGATGGAGGTAAGCATTTCCATCATCGCTGCATTTTTATCCAAAAGTCCCGCTTGCGCCGCAGTGTTTAACATCATATATTCGCCGCTGACGTTATACGCTGCTATCGGACAATCGAATCGCTCTTTTGCCCGGCGAATAATATCCAAAAAACAAAGTGCAGGCTTGACCATCACAATGTCGGCCCCTTCTTCTATATCGAGCGCAATCTCCTGCATTGCCTGATTACTGTTCGCAGCATCCATTTGATAGGTTTTTCGGTCGCCGAACGCAGGCGCCGATTCAGCTGCGTCCCTGAAAGGTCCGTAAAATGCAGAAGCGTATTTAGCCGAATATGCCATAATCGCAGTATCATGAAAATTATTTTGCTCCAATGCTTCTCGAATATACTTCACCCTGCCGTCCATCATATCGGATGGCGCAACTATGTCCGCACCGGCCTCAGCGTGCGATAATGCCACCTTCGCTATAAGCTCACAAGTGGCATCATTATCTATTCCGCCGTTTCTTATTACTCCGCAATGTCCTGTGCTGGTATATGCGCAGAGGCAGACATCGGTGATAACCAATAGTTCCGGCACAGCTTTTTTGATTTTTCTTACAGCCTGTTGCACAACGCCGTTTTCCGACCACGCCTCTGAGCCTTTGTCATCTTTTTTTGTCGGCAGCCCGAAAAGAAGCACAGCCGGTATGCCGAGGGACGCAACCTCGGTAGCCTCTTCCGCCGCCATATCAGGCGAAAAATGGTAACAATCCGTCATTGATTTAATAGATTTTTTTAACCCCTTTCCCTGCCTGACAAAAAGTGGATAGACTAAATTGTCCACGCTTAATATAGTCTGTCGCACCAATCTTCGCATAGCGGCACTGCTTCGCAATCGCCGCATTCTGATTTCAGGAAAACTCATAAGAAATCCTCCGTTATAATATTTCGTCATCTGTGAGATAACAGGCAGGCTCATTAAGCCAGTATTTAATATCCGATTCGGCATCTAAAAATCTGAAATTGCCTTTACATAAATCGAACCACTTGCATTTTTTGCACCTGCCGTCCGCAAATTTATGTTTGTTATGCAATTTATGTAACACAGGCTCATCCGAATTCTGCCAGATTTGCCTGAAGGTTTTATCTCTTACATTACCGAGGGAATAATTGCGCCAAAACTGGTCGGGATATATGTTTCCGTCCCAGCCGACACAGGCGATTTTTTCGCCGATTTTATTTCCGCCGTTTACCAATAAAAGCTGTTTCGCAGTCTCGTAATATTTACTCTTTTCTTTAATCATTCTCGTCAGAACGTAAGGCCCGTCAGCGTGATTACCCACTGTAAGCACCTCATCAAGCAAACCTTTTTTCACAAAATCACTCGTCTTTTCTATTATCGTATCAATCGCTGAACGTGTCTCTGTTGGTGTTAGCGCCTCCTCTTGCAGTTTTTTCGCTCTGCCTGTCCTGATTAAATGATAAAAACATATTCTTCGCACGCCGACCGATGCTGCAATATCAAAAATTGCCGGAATCTGCCCCAAATTCGATTTCGTTATAGTAAAGCGCAGACCCGGCTTTACTCCTGCCCTGATGCAATTTTCAATGCCTTTAACAGCCAACTTAAAACTCCCCTTCACGCTGCGAAATTCATCGTGGAATTTCTCCTCCCCATCAACAGAAATCCCCGCATATTTTACACCGGCCTCTGCAAGCCTGCCCGCAGCAGCAGAATCTATCAGCGTCCCGTTGGTGGAAAGAACGCTTCGCAGTCCCAGCTTTTTAGCTTCTGCCAGCAATTCAAATAAATCGCTGCGCAATAACGGCTCACCGCCGCTGAATAAAACAACAGGACAATTTATTTCCGCAAGCTGCGATAATAACTTCTTTGCCTCAAGGGTAGTCAACTCATCGCCCTTTCGATTTGACTGTGAAGAGCTGTAGCAATGCAAACACCGCAAATTGCATCGGCTTGTGCAGTTATAAACGACAATTGGGCCCAACGAATCCGTATTCTCATACCGCAGATAATCCGATTGTCCCGCCAGTCCGCAATATAATTTCGAGATGTTTATCATTTGCCGGTTCCTTTTATGGCAGCGAGCAATCCGTCGATAGTATGTTCGCAGGCCTCTGCGTCAATTTTAAGACCGTTTCTTTTTAATTCCTCAGAAGTTACCGGCCCGATTGATGCTATTTTAGCATTGCTGGAATTTACTAATGCAGCCGGAACCTGCTCAAGAAATCCCCGCACCGCCGAAGGACTCGCAAACGTCAGCCAGTCAATTTGGCCGTCTGCTAATTTCTTCTTCAGCCCTTCGGATTCGCCTTTTTCTGTCTCTGTTTTATAAACAGCCACGTCATCGACATTGGCTTTTGCCCGTGTGAGCAGTTCAGCAAGTTCCTTTGAGGCAATATCCGAACGCAGCAGCAGAATTTTCTTCCCCTGTAAATTTGTAAAGCCGACTAATTGCTTGCCAAGTTCCTTACCAGTAAAAATTGTCGGCACAAAGTCAGCTCTTATGCCGAACTCGCCCAGCCTGCCCGCTGTTTCGCTGCCTATGGCGGCAATCTTCGCAGAACCGAAAATTCTCGCATCTTTTTTCAAAGTTTTTAAACAATCGAAAAAAATGCTTACGCCGTTTTCGCTGGTAAAAATTATCCAGTCGTATCCGGCAATTTTTGCAAGCGACTCCAGAAACTGTTTACTTTCCGTCAAAGGTTTGATTCTTATAGTCGCAAATCTTATCGGATTACCGCCTTCGGCGATGATTTTCTCCGCAAAAATCTCGTTGGCACAGCTATCGCGGGTTATGACGATATTCTTGCCGAACAGCGGCAGTTCCATAAACCAGTTTAGCTGCTGATTGCTGTCGGCTGCCTTTCCTATAACGATAATTGCGGGAGGCTCGATATCTGCCTTTTTACATTTCTTATCTATATCAGAAAGCGTCGCTTTTATGACCTTTTGTGTCGGCATCGTGGCATCTGAAATTACCGCCGTCGGCGTATTTGCCGCCATTCCGTTTTTAATCAGTTCACCGGCAATAAAATCGAGATTACTCATTCCCATATAAAAAACGATTGTCCCCCTAAATTTTGCGAGCAGATGCCAGTCGATATTGCTCTCTTGTTTTCCGTCGGCTTCCCTGCCGGTAATAAAAATTACCTGCGAGCTGTAATCCCTGTCGGTCAGCATAATACCGCTATACTCTGCCGCTGCGATACCGGCGGTTATGCCCGGCACTATCTCAAAATCAATCCCTGCCTCAGATAGAACCGCTGCCTCTTCAGCCCCCCTGCCGAACATACACGGGTCGCCGCCTTTGAGTCTCACTACTACTTTGCCTTCGCCTGCTTTCTCAACCAGCAGCGAATTTATTTTCCCCTGCGTAAACGAACCTTCGCCGATTCGTTTGGGGACGTGAATAATCTCGGCATCCCTGCGGGCATAATTCAGCAAAGCGGGATTAACGAGTTTGTCGCAGATTATGCAGTCGGCAAGTTTCAAAACCTCTGCGCCTCGCACCGTAATTAAATCTGCCCGGCCTGGCCCTGCTCCAACCAGATACACCCTGCCTTGTTTTTTGCTATCCGCCATTTTCTATTCTTTCCAATATCTCTTTACCGCCCGCCTCCAGCAGTTCATTTGCCAGTCTTTTTGCAAGTTCATCGGCCTCCGTAACCGGGCCGGCAATTTCACGCCTTATAAAATTTTCACCTTCGGCATCCGATATAAACGCATATATTATAACATCATCGCCGATTATTTTCGCAAATGCGCCTACCGGAGCGTGGCATCCGCATTCTGTCGTTACTAAAATCTGTCTTTCCGCAAAAGTCGCTATGCGGGTCTTTTCATCGTTCAAAGATGCAACTAATTGGTTTGTCGCAATATCATCGCTTTTTGTCTGGACAGCCAACGCCCCCTGCGCCGGTGCAGGAATAAACTGTTCCGGCTCAAAACAGAAAGAAATTTTTTCCCCCCAGCCGAGCCTTTCCATGCCCGCCCTTGCCAGCACAATCGCATCGAATTTCCCATCCTCAACAAGCCTTACCCTCGTCGTAACATTACCACGTATCGGCACCGGTTCGAGGTCTTTCCTTATATGTTTTATTTGAACGGCCCGCCTCAGGCTTGAAGTGCCTATTCTTGCTTTCGGGGATAGTTCATCAATGGAATTTATTTTGCCGGCAGTTACTATGCAATCCTCTGCAAATTCCCTTTTGCATACCGCTGCAATGGTCAATCCATCCTGCTGTTTTGTCGGCAGGTCTTTGAAACTGTGTACCGCAAAGTCAGCCTGCCCCGCCAATAATGCGTCTTCTACCTGCGAGGTAAAAAAACCGCTCGTGCGGAGTTTCCACAGCGTTGTGCGTCTGTCCCTGTCGCCTCTGGTGGTTATTTTTTTGATTTTGATTTGAATATCAGGGTTAAGTTTTTTCAATTCTGATATGACCGCATTGGTTTGAGCAATGGCCAGTTCCCCTCCCCGAGTTGCGACGGTAAAAGTTCTCATCGTCAGCCGCGTTCTTTCTGCGGAAAAAATATCCTGTTTATCAAATCCGCTGCCCGAAGCTGCTCCGTAGTGGAATCTTCTCCGCTGCTGTTCTTGAGAAAATGGATATGACTGTGCAATATTTTCTTAATCAGCGACTCGGCAAAAAGTTTCAGCTTCTCCGTGTTCTCGATGCCGAAATCCTTCGCATACCGTTCCGCTTCTCTGTCTGCCAGTTCCATTCCTCTTTGTGTCATCCGCGAAATAATCGGCACAAGGTCTAATGAGTCATACCATCTCGAAAAATTCTCAGTAAACTCCCCAACAATCGCCTTGGCTTTGGGGATTTCACTCAGCCGTTTCTTCTTGTTCCGGCTTATTTGCTTGTCCAAATCATCAATGTTATACAGGGAAACACATTTAAATCTGCCGATACTGGAATCTATATCTCTCGGAACGGCAATGTCTATTATCAGCAGAGGTTTTTTCCTTTTGGACAGGCTGTCTCGCACGTTTTCGTATGTTACTACCGGCACAGCAGCCGCCGTTGAGCTAATCAGCAAATCTGTTTCTTTTAATTTCTTCACAACGTCAGCTAAACCCGCTGCCCGCCCTTTTTTAAGATTGGCAGTCATAATTTTTGCCGCTTGTTTGCTGCGGTTGGCTATTATCAATTTCGATAAGCCTGATTCGACTAAGCACTTTGCCACCAGTTCGGCGTTTTCCCCGGCGCCTATTATCATTGCTGTCGCTTTCGTCAGATTGATTTTACTTTTAGCCAGCTCCACGGCGGCAAGACCGACTGAAACGGCGCCGCAATTAATATTCGTGCCGGTTCGAACAGCCTTACCCGCCCCGAAAGCTCTGTGGAAAAGTTTGTTGAACACAAATTTACTTGTCCGACACTCAAGGGCCGTAACATACGCAGATTTTACCTGTGAAAGGATTTGGCTCTCGCCTATCATTTGTGAATCAAGCCCCGCCGCCACCTCAAACAGATGCCGCACGACGTCCATTTCTTTTTTTTGCCGTCTGTATTTACGCCATATTTCAGCGGCGCCCGGCTGCACCTGCCCGATAAGCTCCGTTATGAAACTATCGCAGTCGAAGCGCTTTTTGGCGTAAATATAAAACTCAAGACGGTTGCAAGTCTCAAGAATCACCGCTTCACTGATGCCTTTTTCGGCCCGCATCTTTTTCAGCATAAACCGTCTTTGCTCACCCGTGAAACTTACCTTCTCGCGTATTTCCACAGGGCAGTGATGATGTGTGATATTATAAAGGACAAGCTTCATCGCGACAGCCTTCGTTTGCCTTTGAGGTTATAGTATAGTAATGTAAGCAGAGCAGCTATAATTATCGCTTCCAGACCCAGTATACAAACAATCTCAAACACCTGACTGCTCCTGCAAGGCAGACCCGTAAGATTTATCTCAATCTTTGTCCCCACAGCCAAATCGTAAGCACTATAAATACGTGAGAACGCATTCGAATGCGATGCCAGAAATTTATTTGGTTTCAAAATTTCGCTTGCTAAGCCGGTGGCTCGCCCCGCGGCAGAAACAATCACCGAATTTACTTTATAATCAGGTTTTATAAATGTCCGGCACTCGCCGCCGCGGTTTGCCAGCGTGTAAGAAAAGCCGACTGAATCAACAGCCAAATCGGCAGCAAGATTCGCCCGAATTATTTTAGTGTCTTCCGTAAATGTGGCTCTGTTCGGCTCGTCTAAAATTATGTTCTCTGCGACGTCAGGCAGATTTATACTTACCTGCCACGGACGTTTCGCCGACTGTCTTTCAAATACCCAGATATTCTCAAAACGAATTTCGTTCACATCCGCCTGAATGAAAAGATGCAGCATTTTAACGGTGTCCTGTGCCGGCGTATTCGGCTCGACTGCCGCCGCTGTCGAAGACAGCAAAAAGACTCCGCAAAAAAGCATAATCAGCTTAACTCGCATCTTCTATCCTTTTGTCCTCGAATAACCCAAGAACAGGACCAATCCCGACCCACAAAATCGCAATCCAGAACCATAACATCATCGGTTTTACCTTCGCAGTTATTACCACTCTGCCGTCTTTGGCAGCGCCGTCAAATGCGACATAAATGTCCTTAAACAGGCCCGTATAGACTGCAACCTCGGAGATGCTTTGGTCGTCCGCATATAAATTGCTGTGAGGCCAGAGGGACAAAGATATATTTTTACTGGTAACGGCAATTCTCGGCCCCATTTGGGTCATTTCATTAAAAGTTTTATGTTCGAATGAATCGTAAACAAGCTCGTATTTGCCGAGCAGAATTCTCCCGCCTTTGGTTAATACCGTCTGAATGCTCTGTTCGGCTGATGAATAGCCCGCTGCAAACACCAGAAGCAAAACACCCAGATGGACCATAGCGCTGTTGGTCCTGCTGATGGTGTCCGTAAGGCGCACACCTGTTAAAACAGCAACAAAACTAAAAGCACATATCCCGCACGCCAGACTTATCAGCAAAGATTTCCCTTCATGATTTAAAATAAAGCCGAAACATATTACACCCGCAGCCAGACAGCTCAAAACCCGCAGCAATAAACTGATGCGTTTCTGCGAATCAGCCAGTGCGCCGAGGCCAAGCAGAAAAGCCAGAAGAACCCCAACCGCTGAAATCACCTTGTCATAGAAAGTGCGTGTAAGCATAAAGTTCAAATCCGGAGTCGTAACGAACTGCAGGATAATGGGCCAGAAAGTAGCGACCCCGATAATAATGGTTGTAAAAACAAGGACAACGTTGACCCAGAATAATATTTCACTTCTATTTAAATGAAACGGACTCGGCGAAGACCATTTTACCGCAACAGCTTTTTTTGCCTTAACAGCACAAATCAGCCACAACAAAACACCGCAAACAATAAATGTTAATAAAAGCCCGGATACCGCACTTTGGCCGAAAGAATGAACGGATTGCAAAATGCCGCTTCTCGTAACAAAGGTTGCGACCAGACACAGGATAAACGGCACAGGGGCTAAAACCGCCGTCCATAATTTGAATTTCTCATCAGCATTTATGCCGACCAGACTATGAAGCGACGCGACCGCTATCAGCCACGGCAGCAGCGATACGTTCTCCACCGGGTCCCACGCCCAATAGCCTCCCCAGCCTAACACAATGTATGACCACCTCGCTCCCGTTGCAATGCCGAGACCTAAAAAACATATACCTAACAGCAGCCAGAATCGCAGTTGCTTATAAACATAAGCCTCTGCCATTTTGCCTGCAAAGATGCCCGCTATAATAATAACAAAAGGAAATGAAAGGGCCGAATAACCCAAAAACAGCAAAGGCGGATGTATTATCATCCAGAAATTCCGCAATAAAGGATTAAGCCCCGAACCGTTGTCGAGCGTAACCAAAGAACCCGCAAAAGGCTTTTCCGCAAAAACAAGTATCGCGGAAAATCCCAGACAAATAAAAGCCCCCGCCGACAGCCTCGCTGCATCATATCTTATATCTTTCGTCCCTGAATTGGCCGCCCACAGCCCGAACATCACGAACACACAAACCGACCACAGCAATAATGAGCCTGCCGGACCCGCCCACACGGCACTCAGTTTATAAAAAAACGGCAATTCCAAAGAACTATATCCTGCGACCGCCGCAATCGAAAAATCATCCCTCACGAAGGCATTTATAAACAGCAGAAATGCAATTACGGAAAGTATTGAGACCGCTGAAACCGCCGCCCGAACACAGGAGAGAATTTTTTGAGATGCTGATACCGCATCCAGCTTTAACGCTGCTAAACCGAAAACCGCTGCGAAACTGCAAAGCAGAAAAATCGCAGCCAATATCCCTTCACCCCAATAGCTTACATCGCCAAACAAGGTTATCATTTTTCAGACCGAATTTACACAATAAATCCTCTTTCTATGCAAGGTTAAGTATACTATAAATCTCGTTGGGGTGTAAATTTATTTCTCCACGCCGGCGTTGTGAAGGATTTATTGCGCGGGTTACAGAGTCGCGACCGTAAGGAAGCGATATATAACTCTGAGTCCTCTTTTTTAATCCACAATGAAGAAATTCAATTTTTCCCTAAGCTCGCAAAAACCGAGTCAATTGACGCGAAACGTCATCCCGACCGAAGTCCGCCGTAGGCGGACGAAGCGGAGGGATCTATTTAAACTACACGCACTCAACTGGCTAAAGACTATCGACCAGCGATTTATCCTTCGTAGCTGCTCCGCTGCGAAGAATGGACTGGCGACTAATTCGTGCCTTGCCTGCCTGCCCCGTGAAACTTGTCCGCCGCAGGCGGATGCGCCGTATGCTATCCCATCGGGGCATCTCATCAGGGTCGCGTTACAGCAATCTCTATGCAATAATATGGTCGATATCTAATACCGTCAGTTCCCCATCGCCGTCTATATCACCCCCGTCTAACGTCCCAGCACACAAATGGCAGTTGTAAATCGTCTTAAGGTATTTCTTCTCTAACAATGGCGGTATAAGGTCATAATACTTCCGTTCCGCAGGCAATTTATCCCTGAAAAATTTATACAATCCTTTCACCGGCTTCATTCTGTCGTTATCATCCGGTCATTATTATTTGATTTTTTCAAAGGACAATTTTCTCTCATGCTCAAGCTTCTTCGCGCGATATGCTCGCACATGGGACAGATCATAGTTAAGCAGGGAAATTATATCATTGGTGTCTTCATCGGAAATTTCGCAACCCAAATAAACTGAGCATACTTCTGGTGGATTAAAAGGATAATCTGTATAGAGGCCTGATTCTCCTGGACGCATAAAACTAACTACTCTCCATTCTTTCTCATGTTCCCAATCTGTCGTTTTTGTAAGTGTGTATGGTGTAAAGAATTGCCATTTATCATGATTTAAACGTTTTTGTCCCGTCATACTTTTAATCCACTCCTGTTTAGTTGCTAACATTGGCGGGGGATCCTGATATACAACAGGCTGGGCTATCAGCCAAGGACTATCTAAATGATTTATTCCCTGTAGTTCAAACACGACGCCTTTATGTGAATCTGAATAATGTGACCACATGAGCGGATTGTCATTAATCGCAGAAAGAGAAAGAATTCTGAACTGCGGAATGAATTCGGACCACTGTTTCTTGAGTACCTGATAGGCACCACTCTTGATAGATTGGATGTCCTGTTCTATCCATTGAGGCAGTTCTGGAAGAACAGTGTTACAAAAGTCAGGATTCCTGCGAAGACGATTGACAAGCCGCTCAATATGGGGTTGGCTGGATAGGTCAGGAATATCTTTGGCAGATATAAGATTCATAATTTCGTCAAGAAGAGGCTTCTTAAGCTCTTCAAAGTCAAAGCCCCAGTCGAAATCTCGCTTAACATCAAAAGGATCGTTGAATAGTAGCGGGGAACTCCAACGAAGCGTCTGGTTCACAAGTACTATCTTGGCGACCTTCGCCGTCATATACTTAAAGAAAGTATTAGGTCGGTTCGGCATTGCTCTTAATTTAAGATAATCGGTGAAATCAGGCATCACCATTCTTTTTTCTCCTGCCCAACCAATCTTTTTCTTTTTTACTTTTTCCTTTTAACTTTTGATTTGCTTCTCAATCCGCCAAACAGCCGGTGAATAAATTCTACCCAAACTGCGAGATTTTGTCCACGCCCCCCTGAGCTTGTCAAAGTGTTGCAGAATCAACATGAAACTCAGTTTTTCCCTAAGCCCGAAAAAACCGAGGCAATTGGCGATTAAGCCTTTCGCCAATTGCGAGTGCCTCGCCAGAACGCTTTGAAGTTCACCTCTCCGGTTAAGCTGAGTTCGAGAGAGTTGCCGTTAATTTTAAGGCTGAATAATTAGCAACGAATTCCATTTCAATCAAAAATGTATAAAACCCTCCCCAAAAATGGAAAAATCCTAAAATTTTTTACAATCTTATAACTTCTTATTTTCTAACAACTTACCCGTCTCTGCGTCCTCTGCCAGTCCTGAGCGCAGTCGAAGGATTCGAATCAAACGTGCATGTTCGCCTCATTATGGGAAGATTCTATATCCCCACATTAGGAGCAAAATGTGCTATGGGAAATTCGTTTTGGTCATTAACATTTTGGTTATTAGGATTTGTTTAGGATTTAGAGATTAGGATTTAGGATTTTTCGTTAAAATCCGTGTTAATCTGTGGCTAATTTTGAATATAAATAATTATGGCACAAAAACTTAAAACAAAATCAACCCCTCGCAACTGGTGTCTTCTGATGCACTTTGGAGTGCTTCTGAATGTGTTCTGATTACATCTGGATACCTTCTGATTACAACTGATGACAACTGATTACATCTGATAACAACTGATAACAGTTAGCACGCACCAAAACCAGCCCTTAATCTTCTTGCAAAATCCGCTAACAGCGTGTAAATTAGTGCAAATACCGGCGGCGTAGCCAAGTGGTTTAAGGCGACGGTTTGCAAAACCGTTATGCGTGGGTTCGACTCCCACCGCCGCCTCTTTCTCCCAATCTCTTAATACAAACCGGTTTACGGCATCTTGAATAAAAACAGCTTTGGCAATAAAATATCTGTTATGAATGAAAAGCCTGCTCTTCGCATCGTTGTTCTTCTCGCCGCCTTAATCACAGCGGTATGTGCCGTTGTCTTTTTCGCACACCGTCCCGTTCTTTCAGCAGGAGCGCTCTCCTTCGACGATAACCAGTATCTCACAGAAGATAATCTGTTAGTGCAAAAGCCCAGCCTTAAATCAGCTTTTAAGATACTTACCGAAGTCCTTAATCCGTCATCGACAATAGGTTACTATCAGCCTTTGTCTATAATATCCATAATGCTCGATTACGCTGCCGGCGGCAGCGATAAAAACCTCGAACCTTTTCACCGCACAAACCTTATTCTGCATATCTTCAATACTGCCCTGCTTATCGTTCTTTTATATATTATTTTCGGTCAGCCCGTCCCTGCCGCGATGGCAGGACTGCTTTTCGGCGTTCATCCCCTTACCGTTGAGCCTATAGCGTGGATTTCCGACCGCAAGACAGTGCTTGCGATGTTTTTTGCATTGTGGTGTCTGATTTTCTACGTGCGTTACACCCGCGAAAAAGGCTGGGGACTTTATATTGCCTCCATTCTAATGTATGTATTTGCGATGATGTCGAAGCCGACGAGCCTGCCGCTGGCTGCGGCGTTGCTTGTAACAGACTATTGGCCTCTGCAGCGAATAACTGCAAAGTTAGAAAACATCAAAGGTTTGATTTTAGAGAAGCTGCCGTTCTTTGTTCTTGGCGGGGCATTTGCAGTCATAACCGTAATTTCCAATACCCGCAGCATAATCGCCCCATCGTCTGAATCTTCCGTAGCGACGAAATTATCGCAGTTGCCCGTGATGATTTGTTACCTGATAGAATTTTATCTCAATAAGATTATCTGGCCTGTCAATTTATCGTCGGTGTATCCGATGCCGGCGCCTATGGGATTGTCAAATCCAAAGGTTCTGGGCGGGGTGATAAACACGGTGATAGTAGTTATAATTTTATTATATTCAGCAAGGCGTATCCGAGTTTTTCTTGGCGGCGGATTATTCTTCCTCGTGGTGATATTTCCAACTTTGGGTTTAGTGCGGTTCAGTCCCTGGGTTGTCGCATCGGACAAATATGTTTATATGCCCGCGGTGGGACTGTTGATGATACTGGCGTGGTGCTTTGGATGGATATGGAAAACCGCTGAGCAAAAAATCACCAAACAAATGGCTGGTTTGATTGTGCTGGTATTGTTTTTATCCGCTGCCGAAATTTGGGGAACACGGCAATATCTGTCGCAGTGGCACAGCACACAGAGTCTTTATGAATATATGCTGAAACTTACGCCGAATGCCGCTCCGGTTCACGAAAATCTCGGCAACGTACTTCAGTCGCAGGGCAGGTTTGACGAGGCTGCCGGTCATTACAGCAGGATGTTACAGCAGGACGCCAATAGTATGACGGCTCATAATAATTTAGGCAGTGCCTTTCTGCAGAAGGGAGAGCTTGACAAAGCCATCGGTCATTTTAACAAGGCTCTACAGCTCAACCCCAATTACGCCGACGCGCACAATAATTTAGGAATCGCTCTCTCACTTAAAGGTAAAACCGATGAGGCAATCAGCCATTATCAGCGGGCATTACAGCTTCGCCCGTTTTTCTCCGATGCTCATAATAATCTCGGCATACTGCTTCAGTCGCAGGGCAGATTTGATGAGGCATTGGAGCATTATCGGCAGACATTGCAGCTCAAGCCTGATTATCTGGCGTCTATGAACGGCGTAGCCTGGATTCTGGCCACAGGTTCTGACCCTAACGCACGGGACATCAACGAGGCGGTTGTTCTTGCGGAGCGGGCCGTGAAATTGACAAAAAATCAGAACTTTGTAATCCTTGATACTTTGGCGGCGGCTTATGCGTCCGCAGGACGGTTCGATGAAGCCGTTAATGCCGCAAAAAAGGCTGTTGAACTTGCCCGCCTTGCAGGGCAGAAAAATGTGGCTGATGAAATAAGTAAAAAACTCGTGCTTTATGAAAATCGAAAAGCCTACAGGCGGCCGCCGGAACCGGCATTGCTTAAACCTTGACGATAACGGTTTTTTGGTGTATTAAAAAGCAAAGTTATATCTCGTCCCCGTAGCTCAATTGGATAGAGCGTTGGCCTCCGAAGCCAAAGGTTATGCGTTCGAGTCGCATCGGGGATAATAAAAGATTTTATACTAAAAGGATTGCAGGGATGGTGGTTTTAGCGGGAATTGACGAAGCCGGTTATGGGCCGATTCTTGGGCCTCTGGTTGTTTCATCGACCGCATTTTCACTTCCTTCTGAACTTCTCGGAGCAGACTTATGGCAGATTTTGAATAAAAGCTCCTCCAATAAAAAAAAACGGCTTGCCGGCAGGCTGCTTATCGCAGACAGCAAAAAGGTATATAACAAATCAGCAGGGATTAAGCATCTCGAAAGAACAATCCTGTCTTGTTTGAAATGCCTCGACAAAACTCCTGCCACGCTTACTGAACTGTTTGCGACATTATGCCCAGATTGTCTTGAGCGGCTGAACGATTACCCCTGGCACAAAAATATAGACAATTACAGCACTATGGCAAACCAAGCTGATGTAATGGTCGCCTCATCAGTTTTCACAGAAGATATGGCCTCAAATGGCATTAAACTGCTGGAAATCAAAAGCTGCTGTCTTGATGTGGCATATTACAACAAAATGGTCAACAACGTGAAAAACAAAGCAAACGTCCTTTTTACCGCCGTCTGTCAGCTTATAAAAACAGCTTATGATAATTTCGGCAATGATGATTTGCAGATTATAGTCGACCGTCAGGGCGGAAGAACTCGCTACCGGAGGGATTTACTGCGGATGTTCCCTGATATGGAATTAAAAATCCTGAAGGAAAACGCCCAGACAAGCAGTTATCAACTGGAAGCTAATGGAAAGAGTATGCGGCTGCATTTTGCAGTCGGAGGCGACGACAGATTCCTGCCCGTCTCGCTGGCATCTATGGTCAGCAAGTATATAAGAGAGCTTATGATTGACGGTATGAACCGTTATTTTGTCGCCCTCTGCCCGGAATTGAAACCTACCGCAGGCTACTGGAAGGACGGCCTGCGATTCATCGATGATATCAAAAAAAATGCCCCATTTATTCAATATGACAGCAATCAATTGATTCGCTGCCGGTAAACAGTTCAAAAATTTCAAATTGCCTATTTTAAAATATATACAATTTTTCCGAAAGTTTAAAAAAACCGTTGACAAATAGGAGTTGCTACTATATCGTAACATCTATGGCGATATTAAAAAATCGCAAAACCGGTGAAGGTCGATTAGTTTTTTCTCATCGGCACGGCATTTGCCTTCGGGGTTCGGTTTATGGACAATGCGGAACATCCCAACCAACCATATAGGATAAAGGGGATTTGTCTGTTTTGTTTTTTTAACTGAACACGGACGGCAGGTCTTTGCCGTGTAGCTGAAAAACACCGGTTTAACCTTCGACAATGGAGCTGGCTCGGAGGAGGACAGCTCCATTATTTTTTCACATTTAAATACCAAAGAATTTTCTACCCTCAGCGGAACGTGGAGGGTATAATCACGCCTGAGCGGAAGGTGTTAAAAATAATTTTTAGGCCGGGAAGAGCAAACATTTGATGATGAAAAACAGCGGAAATAAAAATAAGGAATTGTTAAACACCTTACGTATAAAATGTCAACAGGCAGGTCTGAAAGTAACGCCGCAGCGGGTTGCAACTTATATGGAACTTATGAAAACCGACGAGCATCCGTCGGCTGAAAAACTCTACAGAAAAATAAAAAAGAAACTTCCCAATATCTCGCTGGACACGGTAAATAGAACTCTCCTGACATTAAATGAAATCGGGGCGGCATTCATTGTCGAAGGTTCCGGCGACCCCAAAAGATTCGACGGAAATATGGTAAACCATCAGCATTTCAAATGTGTAAAGTGCAAAAAAATCTTCGATTTTCATTACAAGCCTTTTGACAAAATCAAAGTGCCTGCAAATATCGCTAAAAAATTTATTGTGCAGCGAAAAACCGTATATCTCGAAGGAATCTGCGACTGCTGCCGTAAAAAAGCCCGCTAATTTCTAATTTTGTAGGATGGGCTTTTAGCCCATAAAATCTTCTGAAGTGTCAGGCATTAAAAAATCTGAAATAGTTGATTAAAAAGGCTGCGAGTTATGGCGTAAGCCAAAACCCGCAACCTACTCAAAACTCAAAATTCAACACCCAAAACTGTTTCTACACTCTGCGTTTTCTCACCACCGCCAAACCGCCCAAACCAATCAGCAAGACCGTCTCAATTGCACCCTAAGGTTGTCATCAACGCCTCAATCTTGCTTGCTAACTCGGCAGTCGCCTCACCTGTAACAAAATCCGGCGGTCGCTCCTGACCATCAGTTTTTCCAAGTGCAGCCTGCAACTGCCCACATGCCTCTGCTAGCAAGTTAGGATCGTTGGCGTCAATCAGGTTACCTGCGGCCTCTATCATATTAATCAAGGCGCCTAATTGACCTTCTCCAGCTTTACCCGGCTTGACTGGGACTAATGTCCCATCAGCTACGGATTCTTCAATAAAATCCAAAATCTCCTGTATTGGATTGGGTTCGGGAATAGAAGCAATACGAAAACCTAATCTGGCATTACTACAATCTTCGCTGTATGGCCAACCATTGCTTCGGAATGACGAGCATAGGTAAGCCTCGATGTTTAATAAACAACCACCACGCAAAGCATACGAAGGATCATTATTATACAAAGTCTCATTCCATTCCCAGACATTACCCATCATATCAAAAGTACCGTTCTGCTCTTGCATGCCGGAACCGACATTCCAAGGAACACCGATAACGTTGTTATAGTTCGATTGCACGCCGGCAATAGGGGCGGTATTTGTGCCGTTAGCATAAAGTGAATAGCCGCTGCGGTCAGGTTTGTAATAGGCTGCCTTATACCACTCATTTTCGGTCGGGAGTACATAAATTATTTCATAAGTCGCTTGGGCTGTCGCACGGTCAATACCAAGAAAATCACCAGGATTTGCGTTGTTGCCGCTAAACTGATAAACGCCTTTACTCTTGTCGCCGCTAGTAAGGTAATTGCAGAATTGCAATGCCTCATACCAACTCACATTACTAGTTGGCTGCTGGGTACCGGTGTAAAAAGCACTTTGGTCATAACCATAGCTCGGATTGCCTGTCGGAGCACCGGCTACGGCAACAAATGCATTCCACTGAGCATTTGTAACTTCATATTTGCCGATACGGTATTCATAGCCGACCGCGCCATAGCCGGTAGTACCATCACTCATAACCTGTGTATCAGCCGCATTGCCCACATTGCCAATAGTGACAAAGTCGATGTTAATTCCCTGTACCATGTCAGCAGAAGCAATATTTGCTGCTGCCATCACACACACCATTGCTAATACAAGAATTGATTTGCTTCTCATTTTTTCTTCTCCCTAAAAATTATTGGTTGTTTTTTGCTTATGTAATTTACGCCGGCACAGTGCTATCCGCCGCAAATTGAGCTAATAGAAATGCATATATTTCTCCTCCTAAAAAAGGTTTCTTTTCTGTGGTGCAACAAAAAAGTCGCCGGTACGTCAATGACCGATAATATAACCCAAAACAGGACACAAAACAAGCAAAAAAAATGGGGCAAAAAGGCATAAAATCAGCGTTTAAAAATGAAAGTTATGCCGTGTTAATCCTGTGTAAATCCGTGTCGGAAAAATTTGAATCAGTGTTAATCCGTGTAATCCGTGGTTAAATTAGGCTAATCAATCCTTAAAACAGCGGCGGCGTGAAGTTTTGACTGCTTCATTAAAATCAAAGCCTCATTGACCTGCTCCAGCGGAAATTCCTCAACGGTAGTGATAATTGGAATTTTGGCAGCCAGCGGTAAAAATTCCTCAGCATCTTTGCGGGTAATGTTGGCAACGCTTTTTATCTCCTTTTCCAGCCAAAGATATTCAGCATAGTCCATCGCAGGAATAGGTGTCTCTTTACGGATGGCATTTATTACCAGCCGGCCGCCCTTCTCCAAAACAGAAAGTGCATCGCGGATACATTCACCGACAGGCGTAAAGTCCAATATCTTGTTTGGTTTTGCCGGCGGTTTATCGCCGGAATGTCCCGTCCAGTCAGCGCCGAGTTTTTCGGCCAATTGCCTGTGTTTCTCGGCCTTTGTAAAAACAAAAACAGGACTGTTGGGGAATTTGTATTTGATTATCTGGATTACGATATGTGCTGATGCCCCGAATCCGAACAGCCCTATTTTTTGACCGTCAACAATATCCGCGAGCCGCAAGGCACGATAACCAATCACGCCTGCGCACAATAGCGGTGCTGCCTGCGAATCGGAAAATCTTTCAGGAATATAATGTGCAAAATCCTCCCCGATAACGATATATTCCGCATAGCCGCCGTTGACGTCTTTGCCCGTCCATTTTGCATCATCGCAGAGATTTTCGTTACCCGCTCTACAGAAATCACATTTGCCGCAGCTCGAATAAAGCCAGGTAATCCCCACCCGCTCGCCCTTTTTGAATCTGGTCGCCTTTTTTCCCTTATCAGCGACCGTTCCGACTATCTGATGTCCCGGCACTACAGGCAACCGCGGCGGTTTTAATCTGCCTTCGGTTATATCAAGGTCGGTATGACAAACGCCACAGACTGATACTTTAACGAGGATTTGGTTGTCGGCAAATTCCGGAGTTGGCATATCAGTTACTTCTAAAGGCTTATCTTCAATCTGTGCGTGTTTGGTCAATACGACCGCCTTCATTTTGGCTCTCCTTTGCAAATGTCAGCGAACAATGAGGTAAGCCAGTGCGGACATCGCTGCCGAGCAGGGAATAGTTAGTATCCACGCCCAGATTATCCGGCCGGCGATTCCCCACCGAACGGCGCTCAATCGCCTAAGCGACCCTACACCCATAATGGCCCCAGTAATGGTATGGGTCGTGCTTACAGGGATACCGAATGCCGAAGAAACAAATAATGTAATAGCGGCGCCGGACTCCGCACAAAATCCGTCCACAGGCTTGAGCTTGGCGACCTTCTGCCCCATCGTCTTGACTATACGCCATCCGCCGCACATCGTTCCGAGCGCAATGGCAGTATGGCATAATAACACAACCCATAAAGGAATATAAAATTTGTCGCCCAGCAGCCCCGCACCGAAAAGCAGGCTCGCAATAATACCCATCGTTTTCTGTGCATCGTTGCCCCCGTGCCCCATACTATATAGTGATGCGGATAATAATTGTCCCTTTCTGAAAATATGGTCTACCTTTAACGGGGCGCTTTTTCGGAATATACTATAAACGGCGACTCCGAATGCCAGCCCTAAAATCAAACCCGCTATCGGCGAGATAAATATAAACGCAACTGTTTTCAGAATACCGTGCCATACGAGGGATTTCGACCCCGCCTTCAGCAGTGCCGAACCTATCATACCTCCGATTAGTGCGTGAGATGAGCTCGTCGGAAGCCCGAAATACCATGTAATGATGTTCCATCCGCACGCGCCGACAAGCGTGCCGAAGATAATTTTTTTGTCTACAATCGAGATGTCTATTATCCCTTTGCCGATTGTGTTTGCGACGTGCAGCCCGAAAAACAAAAAGGCAATGAAATTAAAAAATGCCGCCCACGCAACGGCCCTGCGGGGCGACAGCACTCGCGTTGAAACAATTGTGGCAATGGAATTAGCAGAATCGTGAAATCCGTTCAGGAAATCAAAGACAAGCGCAAGAACTATCAGAAAAAATATACTTAAAGTCATAATGTTAAGCCTGCTTTACAAGTATGGATTCCACAACATTTGCGACGTCTTCACAAATGTCGAGAACTGTCTCAGCGTATTGGTAAATCTCTTTCCATTTGATTATTGCGATAGGGTCCTTTTCCTCTTCGAAGAGTTTTGCAAGCGCTTCATCCCGCATTGCGTCCCCGACGTTTTCGAGGCGATTTATCTCCACGCAGGACTCAAGGACTGATTTTGCTTTTTTCGGCTTGCGCAGCCCTTTGACCGCACGTTCTACGCATAGAACGGACTGCTCAATCACATAAGAAAACTCGACGAGCGTTTTATTCACCCCTGTCAGTTTATAAACCGTCATCCGGCTCATAATGGTGTTAATCATATCGGTAATGTCGTCCATCTCTTTTGCCAGCGCACAGATGTCTTCGCGGTCGAAAGGAGTAATGAACGTTTTGTCTAATTGGCCGATAATGGTATGGGCTACTTCGTCCGCCTGATGTTCAATGACCTCTATTTTTTTAAGCATTGTCCCATCGGCGCCCTTTGATGCCCATTCCTTAAAACAGCGAGTCGCCTCGACGGCATAGCCGACCTGCTTGTCAAAAAGGTCGAAAAAACTGAATTCTTGGGGAAAAATTTTAGGGAAAAATTTGAATATCATAAAAATCTCCTGTCTTAAAAGATTGCTCTTGCCTTCTTTTGATTTTTGTTACCGACGCCTCCTGCTAACAGACATTCTCCTGTTTTTTCTTTCTTATTTAAGACCTTTTTATTTCTTCTGGCCTTTCCTTAAGAATAAGAACTCAGCCGATAGCCCCCGCCAATGTGCCGGATTATAACGATGCCAGATTATTTCAGCAACAAAATTTCGGTCTGTTTTTTTATTACCGTTCGGAATTATGCTGTTGTTAAAATTTTCCCATTCGGTGGTCAGAACTAATATCTGGAAACGTTTATGTCCTGCATTATGCCGGTAGCCAGAAAGACCGTCCGCTCACAGATGTTGGTTGCACGGTCGGCGATTCTTTCAAGATTGTGCGCAGCCCATATTAACGGCGTTGCCTTTGAGATTGTTTTGGGGTCTTCAATCATATATGTCAGCAATTCGCGATATACCTGGTCATAAAGTGCATCGACGTCGTCGTCCTTGTTACAGATTGCCTTGGCGGATTTCACATCGCGTTTGACGAAGGCTTCTATGCTTTCCCTGAGCATAGCGGTAGCTTTTTGTGCCATCTGCGGGATGTCAACCAAAGGCTTGATGAGCGGCTCATCACCGAGCAGAATAACTATCTTGGCAATCCCCTCCGCATAATCGCCTATTCGTTCAAGGTCGGTAATAATGTTCAAAATCCCTATAATCTCCCGCAGGTCGCTTGCAACGGGCTGCTGACGGGCAATGAGATGGATGCACTTTTCCTCAATGTCCCACCGCTTCTTATTTATAAGCTCATCGTTGGCAATAATTTTATCTGCTTCGGCGACATTCTGTGTCTTTAGCGCCTCCACCGAACGGTTGGTTGCTGTGATAACCATTTCGCTCATAGCGACAACATCTTTTTCGAGTTCTTTTATGTGTTCGCTGAAACTTTCTCTGGCCATAAATTATCTCCCAAAATTAACCGAAACGTCCGCTTATATAGTTTTCAGTAAGTTTTTCCGCAGGATTGGTAAATACCTGATTTGTATCGCCGAATTCCACAAGTCTGCCAAGATACATAAATCCCGTGTAGTCTGACACTCTGGCGGCCTGCTGCATATTATGAGTTACAATTACAAGAGTATATTCTTCCTTAAGCACCCGCAACAGTTCCTCAATCTTAAGTGTCGCAACAGGGTCAAGCGCCGAACACGGTTCATCGAGCAGAATTATATCAGGCTTCAAAATCAATACCCTCGCGATGCAGAGCCTTTGCTGCTGTTCCAGTGAAAGCGTGCGTGCATTTTTTTTCAGCTTGTCTTTTAGTTCGTTCCACAACCCGACGTGTTCAAGCCCGTTTTGAATCGCAGCTATAACCTCATCTTTTTTGTTGAGCATACTATGTATGCGCAACCCGAATCTTAGATTGTGATAGATTGACAGGTCAAAAACATTAGGCCGCTGAAAAACCATACCGACCTTCCGCCGCAGTAAAATCAGGTCGGTATCCGGTTCGAGTATGTTTTTGTCCTCTATGATTATTTTGCCGTTAATCCTCGTATGCTCGACGAGGTCGTTCATTCTGTTGAAGCATCTTAGGAGTGTTGATTTGCCGCATCCGGAAGGCCCAATAATGGCAGTAACATTTTGTCCCGGAATCCGTATGTTTACATCCTCAATCGCACAGAAATCGCCGTAATAAAGATTCAAATTCTGCGTCTCTATTTTCTGTTCAAATTCCACTTGTGGTGAGCTTGTCGAATCCATATTATCCGAACCTGCCGCTTATATAATCATCCGTACGTTCATCTCGCGGATGGGTGAACAATGCGCCTGTCTCGCTGATTTCGACCATCTCGCCCATAAGAAAAAATCCGCATCGTTCGCTTACCCGTGAAGCCTGCTTGGTATTATTTGTTACCAGTATCTGTGTATAGTCTTCCTTTAGCTGCTGCATAGCATCTTCGATTTTAGCCGTTGAAATCGGGTCGAGGCCGGAACAAGGCTCGTCGTAGAGAATTATCTCCGGCTCAACTGCAAGCGTCCTGGCAATACAGAGCCGCTGCTGCTGCCCGCCCGAAAGCCGCGGCGCAGGCAGGTCGAGCCTGTCCTTGACCTCATCCCAAAGGTAGGCTTTTTTTAAGGCATTTTCCACAATTTCGCTGACTACTTTTTTACCGGTAACATCGTGAACTTTTGGGCCGTATGCAACATTGTTGTAAATGCTCATCGGCAAAACCTGCGGTAGTGCAAATATGATGCCGATCTTTTTTCGCAGGATACTATCGCTTATACCGCTGATGTCCCGACCCTCGAAAAGGATTTCGCCGGTTTGTGAATATGTGTCATTCAAATTATTAAGTCTGTTTAACGCCCGCAGGAATGTGGTTTTGCCGCTGTTGGCAGGCCCGATTATTCCCAGGATTTCATTCCGGTAGATTTCCAGATTTATTTTTTTAAGAACCTGAAGCGGGCCGAAATAAGAATTCAAATCTGCAACTTTTATAATTGTCTGCTCTACCATTGTTTCTTCTTCCTGAAATGCGCACGCAGCAATATGCTCACAAGGTTCATCAGAAACACCAACGCTATAAGCACAACGGCCGTTGCAAAACTGATGCTGGTAGGCATATTCGGCACCTGTGTTGAAATAACATACAAATGATACGGCAGCGCCATAACCTGGTCAAAAACCGAACGAGGCAGCCGCGGCAGATAAAATGCCGCAACCGTAAAAAGAATCGGCGCCGTTTCGCCTGCCGCCCTGCTCAGACTTAAAACCGTCCCCGTGAGAATACCAGGTATCGCATAAGGCAGAACACAGTACCGAACAGTCTGCCATCTCGTTGCACCTAAAGAAAAACTGATTTCTCTGAAACTGTAAGGCACTGCTTCGAGCGCTTCTTTGGTTGCGGTGATAATCACAGGCAGGCTCATTATCGAAAGTGTCAGTGCGCCTGCGAGGATGGATGTGCCGAGTCTCAGGAACAACACGAAAAGCGTAAAGCCGAACAGGCCATATACTATGGATGGAATGCCGGAAAGATTCACTACGGATAGTTTAATAAGTCTTGTGAAAGCATTGTCTTTTGCGTATTCAACAAGATAAATTGCAGACAAAATTCCTAACGGCAGGGAAAAAATCATTGTGCCGATTATAAGCACTATTGTGCCGACGATTGCGGGAAAGATACCACCCTGCCTCATCCCGTTGCGGGGCGATTGTGCGATGAATTCCCAGCTTATTGCGCTGAAACCGTTTTTAACAATGTAAAGAATCGTCAGGATTATGGGCAAAACAACAAGCAGCGTGGCAAAGCCCAGTATAAAGAAAGCAGCTTTTTGTCGGCCTCTTGCTGTGCTCATCTTCTCGTCCTTTGCAAAAACAGTTCCGCCAAAAAGTTTATTATGAACGTAATGATAAACAGCACCAGTCCCACCGCAAATAGTGCGAAATAATGCTCCGACCCGCTGACAGTTTCACCCATCTCGCCGGCAATGGTTGCGGTTAGCGTCCTTAAAGGTTGAAGTATTGAAGTGGGTATGATAGGCGAATTGCCGGTAACCATCATCACGACCATTGTTTCGCCAATGACCCTGCCGATACCAAGCATTACACCTGCGAAGATACCCGATGAGGCCGACGGCAATATAATCCGCCAAAGTGCCTGCCATCTCGTCGCACCAAGGCCATATGCGGCCTCTTTAAAACTTTTCGGCACACCCACCAGCGCATCTTCAGAGATGCTGATAATGGTCGGCAATGCCATAAATGCCAGCAGCAGAGAACCCGTCAGCCCGCACATTCCTGTAGTCAGATGAAAAGTGGTTTTGAGAAAAGGCCCAAGCCAGATAATGCCGATAAAACCTAACACGACGCTCGGAATAGAGGCAAGAATTTCAACTAACGATTTCAGAATGTGCTTGAGAGACGGCGGGGCAACCTCGGCAATAAACATCGCCGACGCAATCCCCAGCGGCACACAAATCAGTATGGCGCCAAAGGTAACATATAACGAGCCGAGAAAAAGCGGTATTATGCCAAACTTAGGCGGTTCAGATATTGGCAGCCAGTGTATACCGAGTAAAAATCCATTAACAGGATACACGCCGAATAAAGATAGCGAGTCCTTCAGTAAAAACAGAAAAATCAAAAATACAAATGCGATGACTACAAGGCCGCTTAGCCTGATGCAGGTCTCGATAATATATTCGCTAATTCTTTTGTGCAACGTCAGCTCCTATCGGCACAAAGCCAGTTTCTTTAAACTGCTCCTGGCCCTTCGGCGACAGTGCAAAATCGATAAACAGTTTTGTTCCTCCTGAAGGCTCTCCGTTGGTGTAAAAGTAAAGCGGCCTCGAAAGTGGATACGTTTTTTTTAGAACATGCTCAATATCAGGAGGATAAAATTGATTGTCTCGCCCGACCAGCAGGGATTTTGTCCTGTCAGAAACATAGCCCATACCAAGGTAGCCTATTGCAGCCTCATTTGTTACAACCTCTTCGACAATCGCCTGCGAAGAAGACAAAAGCAGCGTCTGTGCGGAAAATTCATCGGGCGAATCTTTCTTGCCAAGCTTCACCACCTCTTCCTTGAAATATGCGTGCGTCCCTGAGCTTACTTCGCGTGATAAAGTTACCATAGGCAGATTTTTTCCGCCGATTTCCTTCCAGTTGGTAACCTTGCCGGTGAATATGTTGTGCAAATCCTTGATTGTCAGTTTATCAATCGGATTGTCTTTATTGACTATTACCGCAACGCCGTCGTGGGCAACAACAAATTCCTTCGGGAATACCCCCCGCTTTTGCGCCAACTCTATTTCTTTTGGTTTTATCTCCCTCGATGCAGTAGCAACGTCGCAGGTCTTGTTTATCAGCGATGCTATTCCCACCCCGCTGCCGCCGCCGGTTATCGCCACGAAGACGTATGGATATTCCTTCATAAATTCTTCGCTGATTTTTTGTGCAGCATTAACGATTGTGTCCGACCCTTTGACTTGTATAAAGCCTTGTGGTTCGTTCGAGTCAGCTTCCTTGCTGCAGCCTGCCGCAAGAAGCGTTATCAGTATTAAGGTGATTTTTGTCTTCATACGATAGGAAATTTTGATGGCGGTATTTTAATGTCCGGCTTCTCATTAAGCAATCAAAAACCAGTTAATTCCTGCCGCACGGATATTCCAATATTTGACACAATCCCGTTTTACGCATATTATTATGTTTTTAAGCCTTCAGGAAATATAAATGAGATTTCTTATAGATTTAATGTATCTGCTGGCTGCCGTAGCTATAAGTCCTGTAGCCCTGTATCGCATTATAAAACATAATCGGTATAGGACAGGCTGGCAGCAGCGGTTTGGCAAAATCATACGCAGAGACCCTGCAAAAAAATGTATCTGGCTTCACGCCGTAAGCGTCGGCGAGGTCAACGCATCCACAACCCTCATCGAAGAACTGAAAAAAACTCTTCCTAATTTTGAAATCGTAATCAGCACAACCACCGATACCGGCTTTGCACGTGCAACCGCCCTTTTGGGCCGAGATTTACAGGTATTTTATTTCCCTTTCGATTTTTCATTGATAATGTCCCGTGCCTTTAGAAATATTCAGCCTGCAATCTGTCTGCTGATGGAACTTGAAGTCTGGCCTAATTTCGTCCACATCGCTCAGCAATTAAACATCCCCGTCATCGTCGTCAATGGTCGGCTGAGCGAAAAAAGCTTCTCTAAATACAAAATAATAAAACCGATAACAAAACTGATATTCCAGAAGGTATCTCTTGTTCTTGCGCAGTCGGATGAATATGCCCGCCGGTTCAGGGAAATCGGCTCACCTGCTGAAAAAGTGATTGTTACAGGCTCGTTGAAGTATGATACTGCACAGGTCGCCGATAAAATCGAAGGTTCTGATGTTCTCGCAAAACAACTTAATATCCGGACAGGTGAAAAACTTTTTGTCGCCGGCGGCACGGGAATTGATGAGGAAAAAATTATCCTCGACGCCTACAGGGAATTGAAAAGCCAGTTTGGAAATCTCCGTCTCGCCATCGTTCCTCGCAAACCGGAACGTTTCAACGAAGTTGCCCAACTTATACAACAAAACGGTCTCGGCCTGACAAGATACAGTCAAATAAAAGGGACATCCGTTTCAGCGGACAGCAAAACCGTAATCTTAGGCGATACTATGGGCGATTTACGAAAATTCTACTCGCTGGCAGACATTATCTTTGTCGGCCGTTCGCTTGTCCCAATGGGCGGCTCTGATATGATGGAAGCCGCCGCCCTCGGCAAATGCACCCTCTTCGGCCCGTATACTTTCAACTTCAAACAAACGGTCGATGACCTGCTGAAAAATAATGGCGCTATAGAAGTTCAGAATAGTCAGGAGTTGCTTGAGGTTATGCAGAAGTGTTTAAGCAATCCTGAATACGCGGCCCAAATCGCCCACAACGGCCAGCAGATAATCCTAAAAAACCAGGGTGCAACACGCCGAAGTAGCGAGGCCATAATTAGAATTTTGAACACTCGTTAATATATTTAGCCCGCCGCTTGTCCGCCTTCGGCGGGTTTCAGGGCAGTTTATTTTTTCGTCATTGCGAGGCCCGTCGTTTGGGCCGTGGCAATCTCAAAAACAAAAAAGGCTGCGAGTATTGCGCTCACAGCCTTTTTATAACCCAGATCCTTTGTTTGGCTCATTTACATCCTAAACTTATCATAAGGTCTTCTATTTTCTGGGCCAACTCCGCAGTTGCTTGTCCTGTAACAAAGTCCGGCGGCTGGGCTTGACCATCAGTTTTTCCAAGTGCAGCGTGCAACTGCCCGCATATATCTGCCAGAGAGTTAGGGTCGTTGGCATCAATAAGGTTACCTGCGGCCTCTATCATATTAATCAAAGCACCTAATTGCCCTTCTCCTGATTTACCCGGCTTAACTGGAACTAATGTTCCATCAGCAACAGATTTTTCAATAAACACCAGAATTTCTTGTATCGGATCAGGCTCAGGAACTATAGGTGCTTGCATCAAAGTCGGTTCATTCCAGGACAGGCCCCGAGTGAAGAAAAGTAAATGTGCTTCTTCTGCAATTCGTGGAAACCGCTCGTAATCAGATGTATTAACAGAGGGCCCAAGGTTTGTAATGTTGGTCCACTTTTGCGATGACGCATCCCAACTAGCGAACCAGATATCAGTCCCCCCGTATCCTCCGGGTCTATCTGATTCAAAAAGTATTAGTTTCCCATCTGAAGAAACCCATGGCGCATCTTCATAGTATTCGGTGTTAAGTTCACTTATTGGGGTATATGGGGAAAATTGGTTTGTTACAGAGTTATAATCCGAAACTGCAAGGTCATCACCATTTCCCCATACGGGAGCACAGATATTGAAATACAATTTTGAGCCGGTAAACATTGGGCACCAACTTGGTACAAAGAAAATCTGCTCACCGGGGAGCCACGAGGAACCTGACCATTTAGAACGGTGTATCATAGTGTTCCAAAATCCAGCTCCATACATAATCATATCCATGTCTGGACTCAAGTAGCCGTGCGTATTATCAGCACCGGTGAGACCTATGTTTTCTGCAGGACCCCATAAATTTGTAGCAGGATTCCATATACGTTTTGCTACATAGCGATTGGGCCAATGATGAATGCTCACCAGCATGAAATCGGCGTTAGGGTTAATGTAGCTCATCTCTTGGTCAGAGTTTGGATTTGGTTCCCATCCGGGGACAAGAATAGCAGGTGATGAAATATCAAGCCCAAATGTCATAGGGCAAAGACCTAACAGGGTTAACATACAGAATGTTATAAAATATTTTGTTTTCATTTCCTTTTCCTCCAAAAAAGTTGTTTGTTATTTTTGGTTATGTAATTTGCGCCGATACAATGTTATTGTGTTTGAATTGGGCTAATAGAATTGCATATTTTTTCCTCCTAAAGAGGTTTC
>Ga0315278_10000256_pt1 | contig 47863 bp, 34 predicted proteins | sample YL17G06_0_MG_FD_203880 | JGI IMG/M metagenome (GOLD analysis project Ga0315278, IMG submission 203880) | Sediment microbial communities from Yellowstone Lake, YNP, Wyoming, USA - YL17G06_0 | ecosystem: Environmental > Aquatic > Freshwater > Lake > Sediment | place: USA: Wyoming | collected... | reverse complement strand
GTTAAGTTGCCTGTTGGCAAGTTGATTGAACTACCTGTACCTGCTACTGGTGAACCTACATTGATATCTCCGGCATCATTCCTTAACTGGTAACTTGTACCAACTACTGATGCAGCTACTGTGATGTTTGTACCGGTCCCTGAACAGATCGAGCCCGTACCGCCTACTCCTAAACCAATATCTGGCAGCGGAGTAACTACTATTTGTTTAGTAGCGAATTCTCCTCCGCATGAACCTCCACTGGAGGTCAGTGTTAAAATTATAGGTGTGGTAGAATTAGATGTTGCTGTATAGGTTGCAGTTTCTGGCGTGGAACCTGTGTTATTTAAAAATGTACCACCGGCTCCTCCATCTGACCAGACTGCACTTGATGCAGGGGGGAGAGATGAACCACCCAAAGCTGCTGATGTGCCACCCTGACAAATTGCTTCCATTACCGGACCAATATCGACACACTGAGCTGCCACCTTGCCTGCAAATAATGACAGGGTTAACATCAGTATAAAAGCTTGTCTTTTCATGTTTAATATTTTTCTGGAGTTATTCCTGACTTTATATAAAATCTTTTTCCTTAAAATCTGAATATAATTAAGCTGATCATAGAATTATTCTCAAAATTGGTTTTATACCTGCAAGTGGCCCTAAGCGATGTTAAATCCGGCTAAGAATCAATTGAAAAAATCTTATCTCCCGGATATGCTTCCGGCCCGTCAGTCACATCACAGTTGACTAACAAGACGAATCTTCAGATACCTGTTCCCGGCTCTTTTAAGAGCTATACATTATTTATTCAATCTTTACAGGTTTAATCTTTTTCCCAATAACAACCTAGAAAAAAGTCTTTAAATGCATGTTTAGTTCAGCCTTTATAAAATACAGACTTCTAAATTAAGGATTTTGTAAAATAAAACGATCTTTATTTGACTAACTGCCTGAATTCGTCCATATACGGTACTATTTCTGAATTATACCATTTCCCCTGATTTCAATTTACCTTTAACATTTTAAATGATCTGTCAGGAGAAACGATACGGTTAGTTAAAAAAGTTATAATATTTCTCGATTTGCAAAACCGGAATCAGGGATTATGCGAAATCAGGACTTTTCAATAAACATATTGTATTAAAGATCCCATCCCTTCCTGTATTCATAATGCAGGAATTTGTCGGCCTCAGGCATATTAGTGAAACTGAATTTCTCAGGATCCCAGTTTAAAATATGCCCGCCAAGCTTTTCTTTCAGTTCAGGGCGAAGAGCAACATTACCCAGTAATACTGTTTCTGTAAGTGGGCCAGCCCAGTCAAAGTCAGAACCCGCCGGAGCTCCTCCTTTACATGCAAGTATCCATTCCTCTTCATGACCCGGGGAGGAAGAGATGGATGGGGCAGGAACTTTATATGATTCGCGCAGCGATTTTGGCAGAATTTTGTCATCAAGGATTTTACCGTTATCCCCTACATAGAGTGTACCACCAGAACCCATTTGCATTCCCTCTTCAAGTTCCTGTAGTAACATTGGACGAAGTCCACCATCATACCAGGTGAGGCTAACCGGTGGCATATTCTCGCGGGCCGGAAACTCGTAAAGAACAATAGAACCTGATGGATATGTTTCTGTATTTACAAGGGTTGAAACTGCCTGGACACTTGTTGGATACTTCAATTTTAGGGCACGGAATACAGGATCAAGCGAATGACAACCAATATCTCCAAGAGCTCCGGTACCAAAGTCCCACCAGCCTCTCCATGAAAAGGGGTGATATGCCGGATTGTACGGACGCACCGGGGCAGGCCCTATGAAGAGATCCCAATCCAAATCTTCAGGAATTGGTGGAGTTTCCTTAGGACGGCTGACGCCCTGGGGCCAATATGTTTTTAACAATCCGTTATTAGGTCTATCGGTCCACACATGAACTTCACGGACCGGGCCGATAACACCATCCCAGATCATTTCTCTGAGTCGACGGGTCTCTTCCCCTGCCTGCCCCTGATTACCCATCTGTGTTGCAACCTTATACTCCTTAGCAGCTTTTGCCAGCACTCTTGCCTCATGTACCGTATGTGTAAGAGGTTTTTGTGTATAAACATGTTTGCCACGTTTCATGGCCTCCAGGCTGATAACCGCATGCGTATGATCTGGGGTGGCGATGATGACTGCATCAATGTCTTTCTGCTTGTCCAGCATGATCCGGAAATCTTTGTACTGCTTTGCACCCGGATAGGTTTTAAATATCTTACCTGTCTGCTCTCTCCAGTCAACATCACAAAGGGCAACGATATTTTCTGTTTTTGCGACATTCTCCAGATTAACTCTGCCCATCCCTGCAATACCTACACCGGCAATATTCAGTTTGTCACTTGGTGCAATATGCCCTAGCCCTGAAACAGCATGGCCCGGAACAATCGTGAACCCGGCCAATGCAACTGTAGAGGTACCTATGAACCCTCTCCTGCTAATTGTTTTCGAAATGTTTTTCGTCATAATTATGATATTAAGAAATTAATAATCACTAAAATAAATCGCTTGAAAATCAAAGATCCTTGTTAATAGGCACTAATTTAATAAAGTTATATGTCAAAGTCAACTATTCTGCAGGCCAGTCATCTGTGCGAAATGACGACGCCGGTAATCCCTCAGTATTGAAAAGGTCTCCTACTATAAAGTCTTTGAAAGCGTACCTTACTACAACAGGTTCATCAACAGACGGTGAAAAGAGGGTTATACCGGTATCGGTTATAAATGCTTTGGCCGGATAGAACGATTTGTTGGAGCCGGCAACCTCGAAGCATGACAGCTCTTTTCCATATGAAGTAAGTCCGTTAACTGCATTGTTAAATGTAAGATTTACTATTGAACCTGAAATTGTCATCTCTTTAAACATGGGTCCGGAACTAGCAAATCCGGTTTTCCCATATGTGTTTGTGAGTGCAAGATATGCAAGACGGTCCGAACCAGCTTGAGTTAATAAGGCCTATCGGAACTTTTAAGACTCTGTTCAACATGAGTCCAAAAAAGTAAGCTTTCGCACTGAATTCGCTGACATTTTCAGGTTCACAATTTTCCCATGTACCTGTAAAATCATTAAGGGGCAGCAGGCTTGTGGCCTTTTCCACTGTAAATAAACGGATAGCAGGATTTGAAGAAGTTGCAATGGTCTCATTCGATCCTGCTATTGGTTGGTTTGTATATCCCTTCATCGGCATTTCCATATTCGACTGACCCGAACAAACCCAGACCTCGCCGATCATTACATTTTTCAATTTCAATTTTGTACCATCGCTGACAGATACCTCATAAGGGCCACCTGCTGATGGTGTTGCTACTTTAAGTTTCCATTTCCCATCACTGCCACAACGGGCAGAATAACTTTTATGATTCCATGATGTTGTAACTTTAACTGTACTGTTTATTGAAGCGGTTCCCCATATAGCTGCCTCTGTTTTTTGCTGCAATACCATATTATCGCCAAATATCGCCGGCAATTTTACCTCACCGTTCAAGGTTTCAGAAGAAATGACAAAAACAGTCAGTAATGTCATTAAGAAAGAAAAAAATCGTTTCATAAGTTATTTATTAAATGACAAGTGTTAAGTTAAATAATCTAATAATCAATTAAATGAGTCCCTGAATTAATAATTACTCTGTATCTGAAAGATGCAGATCGGCCTGCAGAATAGTTTAAACTTCATCATTGACAATATAAGGTTTGAGGTACACCCGTGTAAGCATTGTATCTGCTTCGGGATCGTTGGCAAACTTTTCATAATCACCCATGAACTTCAGTTCACGACTCAGCCGGTATGAGATATTAGCCAGTATTGGAAGTGAAGATGAATAGAAGCCATCGTTAATATCACAATTCAGAGTCTCATTATTTCCTGCCCTTATTGCATCAATAAAATTTGCATAATGATCTGCACCATCTGGTGCAGCCAGGTAGGTTAGGTTAACAGTTTTCTTTTCGCTTAGTGCCGACCCTGCAAAAGGTTCTTTTTCCCGTTTACGGAAAGCTTTCCATATTTCGTCGTTAAGTTCGAGATGACCCTCTGTACCATAAAACATGTTTCCGATCCTGATCCCAAGGCTTGATTCATCGTTAGTATACCTGCCCCTGGTCTCAAATTCAAGTATTTTCCCATCTCTGTACCTGAAGATGGATGTTTGAGTATTAGGTGTTTCCTGAGCACATTCATCAGGATCAATGCCAAATATTCCACCAGTGGAAAAAACTGATACCGGGTGTTCGTTTTTGTTAAGACCCCAACGAGCAAGATCGAACTGATGAGGTCCCTGGTTGCCAGTATCTCCATTACCGGTATCCCAGAACCAGTGCCAGTTATAATGAATCCGTTTTTCATTATACGGGCGATAAGGGGCCGGTCCTAACCAACGTTCATAATGAAGCGTGGCAGGTGGAGTGCTGTCTTTCGCAATACCAAATGAATCACGCGGTTTATAACAAAGTCCTTTCGCCATATAAACTTCACCAATACCACCATCATGCAGAAACCTGATCGCTTCGATCACGCTGTTAATTGAGCGGTTCTGTAATCCGGTTTGTACACGTACATTGTACTTGCGGGAGGCCTCAATCATTTTCCTGCCCTCAAAGATATTATGGCATGCAGGCTTTTCAACATAAACATGCTTACCTGCCTGACAGGCCAATATCGTTCCCAGAGCATGCCAATGGTTTGGAACTGCAAAAGAAACAGCATGTATCTCCTTGTCATCAAATATTTTACGCATATCCCATTCAGTGGCAGGTTTTACACCGGTTTTATCAAGTACCGTCTTCGACTTCTCTGCAAAATACTGTTCATCCACATCACAGATGGTTTTTAACCTGACATTACGGTTTTCTTTCAGGGAACACCAACTGTCAATATGAGATCCTCCCTGTCCACGAATACCAATAACTGCCAGATTGATCCTGTCGTTTGAGCCAACTATGGAATCATATGATCTGGTACTGAAGCCCATACCACCTATGGCAACTCCGGCAGTTCCTAAAATGCTTTTTTTGATAAACTCTCTTCTCTTTGTCATTTTTGTGTCATTGTTATGTAAGTTATTAATTGTTAAGCACTTTCAGATTATAACAAATGCTTTCATTATTTCAATATCATAAATTTACTGTTTTTTGGAATACAATTTTCAATTAACTTATACGTTTGTAATTTATTAAGGGAAAATTCAAATTTTTTTACTTAGGAACCATGAAAGAAATTAGTCATTCACAGATCAGATTTGTTTCGATACTTGCTCTCCTGGTAATGACATTTATGAAACTAAGTGGCCAGGAAACCATGCCGGATGTTCTCAATAAAAATACGCTGAAAGAACAATTGAATTATATCGAGGAGCGTACCAGGATTTATGAAAACTACAGGGCAATAAGGGAGGATATGTTTCAGAAGATAAAGGGGAATATCTCAGATACTCTTTCAGCAGCTAAAAGAAAGATTGCCGGGTTAAGTAATACAACATTAAAATTGAATCACACCATTGATTCGCTTAACACTGCGCTTGAAACGACAAAAAAAATACTGGAGGATATCACCCGGACAAAAAACAGCATCAGGTTATTGGGTCTCGAAGTCAACAAGTTAATCTATAATACAATCATGTGGTTAATTGTAGCCGTATTAGCAGCTATACTGGCAATCGGATTTCTTGTTTTTAAACGAGGACTGTCAGTCTCCGTCAAAACCAAAAAAGAGTTACAGGAGCTGAAAGATGAGTTTGAAGCCTACCGTAAAACTACACGGGAAGCCCGTGAAAAAATGTCTATGGACCACTTCAATGAGCTTAAGAGGATGAAGGGGGGATGAGACTAAATCCAACCTCTCTCTCTGCCAGCACACGAACTCACCCTACACCCCCTCTCTGCAATGCAAAGAGGGGGTGTAAGACGTTGTATGATAGAGCCTTCCCCCTCTTTACAGGGCGGAGCGTATAGAACTAGCCCGGGGGACTAATTTAGCGACGAGCCAGATTGCAGGGGTGGCCGAGGGGGAAAAGAAGGGGGTGAGTTCATGAAGATTGAGAAGGGTGAAGAAATTCATGAACACAACAAGTTACATAAGAGGTTTGATTCTAAAACTTCACAATATGACGAAAATGTCCAAGAAAACAACGCGCCGTGATTTCATTGCTAAAACAGGAATGATATCTGCAGGGATTACTTTGGGTGTAAATCCAATCAATGCAAATAACTACCACAGGATAATGGGGGCAAACGAAAAGATCCGGGTAGGTTTTATCGGGGTTGGAAATCGCGGAACTCAACTTCTACAGATCTTTATGGATCAACCTGACTGTGAAATAGCAGCCTTGTGTGATGTTTATGAACCCTATTTAACACGCGATCGTTCCAAAGTTGATCCCCGTTACATCAAAGACAGACCAGGACAGATCCCTGAGATGGGCGAAATATTCCCAAACAAAGTTGAGAGATATTCCGATTACCGTAAGTTATTGGAGAATAAAAGTATTGACGCGGCGTGTATTGCAACACCCGACCATTGGCATGCACTTATGACCATTGATGCTATAAAAGCTGGTAAAGATGTTTACATAGAAAAACCTCTTTCAAAAACTATCCATGAAGGCCGGGCCATGGTAAATGCCGGAAAAAACAGTAAACAGATAGTTACAGTTGGATTGAACCGGCGCGGAGCTCCTACTTTCCAAAAACTGGCCAGGGAAATTCCTGGAGGGAAAATAGGAAAAGTTACTTTTGCCAGTGCCTGTCATGTCGGCAATATGTTCCAGGACGGAATAGGAAAGATGAAACCTGAAAATCCTCCAAAAGACTTTAACTGGGATGCATGGCTTGGTCCGCGTGCTTACAGGCCATATCAGTATAATATAGCTCCTTACATGTTCCGCTGGTGGGAAGATTACTGCAACCAGATCAGTAACCAGGGGGTACATTATCTGGATCTAATCCGCTGGATGTTAAATGAAGAGGCTCCTGCTGTCATTAGCACCCTTGGAGGAAAGTATGCTGTTAATGATGACCGGACTATACCCGATACGATGCAGGTCACCTACGAGTTTGCCTCCGGCTCAATTGCTACAGTAAACGTTTTAGAGGCCAGCTCTGGCAGCTTTGTGCCATATGGTTTTCTTGAATTGCGCGGAACAAAAGGTACTCTTTATACTAATGAGAATGATTATAAGATTGTACCTACCAGCCCCGGTCAGTTTCAAAGCTGGGATAAGCTTATGGAGGCTGAAGAATATAGTTTAGGTACAACAGACAGACTATTGGCTGATAACAGCTTTCTTAACAGCACGGCAAATCTGATACGCAACTTTTTAGATTGTATAAAATCAAGGGAAACACCCTTATCCACTCTGGAAATTGGTCACCGTTCCACCAGTCTTGCTCATATGGCAAGTATTTCTCTTGCCACAAAGCAACGACTTCAGTGGGATCCGGTAAAGGAACTTTTCATCAACTCTGATGAAGCCAATAAACTATTGCATTATGAATATCGTAAGCCCTGGAAGCTTTAGCCTTTCAGAATGAGGTTTTGAGGTCTGTTTTCATGCATACCATTTCCTGTCGCGTTTCAAATCTGAATTAAGAATATTGTAAGTGATATTTGCATTTTCAACAACTTGAAAATCAAACATTCCCACACATGCAAAATCAGCTCCGCCGGAGAATGCATGACGAAAACCATCTTCCGGCTTTATTGCTCCTGCAGCAAGAACCTTATAAGCTATCCATGGGGTTGTGTTCTCCTTAAAAAAGTCAGCAGTAATCTTATCTGACATACACCAGATACTGTCGTGTGCCATATTATGATCTTCACCGTCCTTAGGAAGTTCCGGATCGGAAGGGTCCAGGGGTGTGGCTGACCAGTAATTATTGCTGTGAAATGTTTTCATGTAAAAATCAGGTTTAATCCCATTTTCAACACAAGCTGTCGGAACCATTATTGAATGAGCAGCAGTTCCCGCTATCAGTCCCTGTTTCCGAATAAATTCAATGGGTTTTCGCAAATCGTCAATCTTTTTTTCATAAACAATCTTATCGGCTATTCCACCCTGAACAAAGGCACCGATTGCACCATGATCTATTGCCAGCTTCACATTTGAAAGATCATCACCCTTTGGATATGTTTGTGCCAGCCATTGCACTTTTCCTCCCCTGCTCCAGTATTTTTCCAGTACCCTTATTGTATTCTCATCACACCTGAAAATAGCGGTATTTATGCCACATGCCTCACAGAGCCATAATGTTTCAATGACTTTTTCATCAGTAAAATATTTTTTGAGCCATGTCGATACATAGATCAGATCACGTGAATGGGCAAACCCACTGATAAGATTACCCCCTATCATGATCCGGCTTAGCTCAATATTTTTGATTTTACCCGCCAGCACTTTTCCTTTTAGCTCGCTGATCGATTGAGTTTTTCCAAGTAATAATGAAGCACCGCTCACTGCCTCAACTTTCGAAGCAAGATTACTTTCTTCAAAACTGATCCAACCTCTTTTTTTTGCCATCCCGAAAAAGACCGCCCCGAAGAGAGGAAGTACCGCAAGGTTTTTTATCAGTTCACGACGTGAGGGATCAACTGTTTCAAGGATTTCATGATTGTCCTTAGATGGGAATTTGCGCTCCTTTCTGACCTGGTGATAATTCCTGACTAATCTCTGCATACCCCACAAGTGATCTCCCCTGAACGAGGCCAGTACAATTAGAACAAAAGCTTCAATCAGGTTATAGTTAATAATATAGAAGTGGCTCTGTGAAGGTACAGATGAATAGACAAAAGGAGGATTGGCAACAAAATAAAGTAAAAGAAGGATTGCTCCTGAAATACTCGCCATCCTGTTGAAGAGTCCTATAAATAAACAAAAACCTATTATTATCAGACCCCATATATTAAGAAAATCGACAATCTGAAGAGTTGTATTATTGCTTATCAACCAGTGAAAAAACCCTGAGAACAGCCACTTCGATTCCATCAGGTATAGGGATGATGACCAGTTTGGGTTGAATAATTTCGCAACTCCTTCATACAGAAAATGCCAGCCTATAATTATTCTGAGTATGGAAAGAAGCCAGACAGCAAGTTTAGTTATGTCTTTCATATAGTTTTGATTTACAGATAAATAAAGTTATGGAGCTATAGTTAAATAATCCTCCCGATGAATCTGATAGCAGATGAACAAGAATACAATGATTTAATACTTATTATTCGAACAGATGAAGAGGATCAGGAATTATCCATTCCTTTGTTATTATCTTAGGTTTTAGGGTGCCCGGAACCTCTTTGATGTATTCCATTTTAGCTTTTATAGGCGTTTCCAGGATGTAGGGTTTGCATTTTGGAATAGCAGCTATCGCTTTTTTGGCTCCTTCGTAAAGAGCTTTACGAGTTTCCTCGAAAGGAAAGAGAACTGCTGCTTCCCGTGATAGTCCCTGCTTTGTTGCAACAGTAACAACACCACTTCCGAAAAATTTAGTCGCTTCACGGCATGTGGCTTCATCACCAGTGACAAGGATCGGAGGAACTCCATAGTAACCGGCGATGGAAGCTGTCTGAGCCAGTTCACCAGATTCCACACCGTTGTACCAGTATTTGTTTTCGGATTCTGAAGATTGGGTATGATTCAACACTCCATCCGGAGTACCATTCATAGCATGGAATCCAAACATCACAAGACCAGAATAAGATTTATCCAGACTCCAGCGATTACCATCTGGTCTGGGTAAACCAGTAATATATTTGGCTCCGGGCTCCATAAGATGTGGTATCATAGCCTGTGTTCCATGTCCGTCAATAATAATTATCTCGGTAGCGCCGCCATCACGGAGGCCTCGGACTACAGCAGCCAGGTCTCCCATAAAATATTCACATGCCAGTATGTTAGCAGGGGTATCCTTTTCACGTGTCTGTGAAAACTTATAGACACCGCTTACTCCTTCAAGATCTGTTTCTATAAATATTTTTATTTGAGCTGTTGCAGTAGAAAAGTTAATAAAAAGAACTAACAATACTGCCGCAATTATTCTCACCTGTGATAACTTCAGGGAAATAATTCCTGTCTTATCTGTTTTAAAATCTCTTTTCATAGGTCTGTTTTTTAACAATATTGATAATCATTACTTTCTGTTATTTCAAGTGTATTGCAGATAAAAAATGAAAAAATCTATTTTTTAAATGGCCCCGGAAAACTTATCAAATCGGTTCGTGTTTTTCCGTTCTCAGTGATCCTGGCCAGGGTATATACGATACCGTCATCACCAATTGCAATCGAGTTGACATAAAGCGGGCGTTGACCGTCGGGATAGAAAACAGCGCCATGATCCAGGTATTTTTCTGTTGGTATATCATAAGTGATCAGATGAAGATCTTCAAGACCTTTAGCCTCACCTTTAGCAGTGGAGCTGGCACCCATAACACGTTTACCCTCAACATAAACAGGACCTCCGGTAAGGTAATAGATTGTACGACCGTCAGGGCCTAACTTGAAACCGAGATAACCGTAACTGAACTGATCACCCATACCTGTAAGTTTTGAAGGTATTGATGTAAGTCTTTCGAGCACTTCAATACGTGGGATGGCCGGATCGAAACGGAAAAGATAACCTGAATTGCCATGTACCCCATAAATCTTTTTCCCGGGAGCATACCAGAAAACCTGGCGCCAGTTGTATGCCATGCTTCCTGACGTGAATATATCGTAAGTTCCAAAATAATCCTTCCTCATATCCTCTCCTTCAACGGTTTCCACCAAATCCTGTCCAGCTTTCAGGCACTTTATCTGTCCCTCTGCGTTGGTCAGATAGATGGTACCATCTTCAGAATTAACGGCGATTGAACGACATACTACGCGAAAATCAGGACCCATTCCATCTTCACCATTACCAGTGACGGGGCCGAGATCTTTCAACTCTTTCTTAGCGACATCATAACGGAACAAGTAACCTGTTGGCCATGTCAGACCATAAATCAGACCACGTTTGGTATCCATGTTCATTGTAATAATACCTTCATTATGCGGTGCAATACCCATATCTTCAAATGTTTTATTTTTCATATCGAAAGTAAGTATATGTCCTCCACGGTAAGATTTATACCCTTTGCCAGGAATACCTGTTTTTTCCATGCCGTTTATGATGCTGTAATAGCCAAGGTGAGTTACAAAATAGAGTTTGCCGCCTGATTCCATAAAGTTCACATGACTTTTCCCCTGTGCTACCACTTTCATCTCTTTCTCACCGCAAATCTCGGTAAGGTCGCCCAGATGTTCGATCTTGGCTGTATTCGGATCGAAGGAATACATCTGACCGGCTACGTCCATCAACTGTGAGCAGAGAACATAGTAGATCTTCCCGTCGCTAGCAGAAGAAATACCGTTGTAGGTGTCGTGTGCATGTTCGAAGCCGGAGTTATAAACTGTGGCAATTAGTTTAGCATCTGGATTTGAAACTTCAGAAGCTTCAACCTCTGTTTTTACAGCCTGTCTGCAACCAGTGATTACCAGTCCCAGAAACAGGATTGCGAATAAAAGTCGTTGTGATTTCATAACTTTATTTTATAGTACTCATTTCTGATTTTTGATCTTATCAGCATTCTTTTGTATTCTTTCGATTGCTGTTGCAATATCATCCAGATCAGATTTTTCGGCAAGCAGTAAATTTTGTTGAAGCCATACTGCCTCTAAACATAGATCATCATTCTCGGGACATTCATTTTCCTCTTTATATTTATCAAAATCCAGCATTTCCTTCGGGTACATCTTTTGAAAATTTTTCGATTGAAAAGCATTTTCCAGGTATGGCTGTTTATTTAAGAAAGGAGCATATCCGCTTAAATTGGGAATTCCCTCCGCGCTAAGTGCTTCAAGAAACCGCTCTCTGGATAAACCCTGAAATTCTTCTTTTTTATAACGGAAGGCAAACATATGAAAAGCAGCTCTGGTAACGTTATCATAGAGTTTATATGGTTTTATTCCAGGTATATCCTTTATCTGAGACTTCAGGTATCCGGCATTCTTATTCCGTAGTGTGGTTTGTTCATCCAACACCCCTAATTGAGCCAGTCCGATGGCAGCCTGATATTCAGTTATTCGCATTTTAGTCCCAAGCATAACTGAGCCACCGCCAACGGCACCAATTACTTCCCCAAATGGAAAACCCACATTATGATAGGAATAACATCTATCCATTAATTTTTCATCATCACTTACAATAGCTCCTCCTTCGCCTAAGGGCAAATGTTTCGAATTCTGAAAGCTAAAACAGCCGGTATTACCAAATGTCCCGACTTTCTTATGATTTATTTCTGCCAACCATGCCTGACAGGCATCTTCTATGACAAGGAGGTTATGCTTTTTAGCTATCTCCATGATCCTTACCATATTGGCAGGCAAGCCCAGGATATGCACCGGCATAATTGCCCTGGTGCGAGATGTGATCTTAGCTTCAATTTTATCTGGATTAATCTGATATGTTTCCGGATCAACATCAACAAATACCGGCATAGCTCCGGCTATCAGTACAGACTGAATGCTGGAAATCCAGGTATACGGAGTTACGATTACCTCATCCCCACCCCCTATATCAAGTTGGATAAGAGAAGCAATCAGGGCGTTCGTACCGTTGACCACCGCCAGACATCGCTTTGTACCAATTGTTTCTGCCCATTTTTTTTCGAATTCAGTCACAACCTCTGCCCGTGACCATACTCCGCTTCGAAGAACCCTAAGAACTTGTTCCTCATATATTTCGGGTTTCCACTGGGGCCATACAGGCCATTCCTTAGTCCTTATCTTCCTGCCTCCAAGTATTGCCGGAGTGCTGGTATCCGTTGCACAATTAGCTATAAGAGCAGGTGTCAAACCTATGGCAACTGCTGCTCCAAGACCTGCCAGTGAATTATGTTTTACAAATTCACGCCTTGAATAATTTCTTTTTGACATTTGATTTTACTTAGATTAACAATCAGATTGAATTCAATTTATCTCTGTTATCGTAAACTTTCATGACAGCGTTGATTATGTCATCCATATCCTTCTTGGTTCCGAGAAGAGGACCCGAGGCCCAAATCATGGCCATCTCATCGCAAACCTTGTCGCAGTTGGGATAGCTTAGTTCATCGCGGTATCTCTTTAGTCTGGCAGGAGAGTACATTTTCTGATACACTTTTAAGGTTAAAATGTGTTCAGTCCAAGGCTCCTTATGTAATCCATTTGACAAATAAGTACTTAAATTAATACCTTCGGCCTCTAGGGCCTTCAGAAATTTGCCGCGAGGTGCATTATTAAAGTATTCCTTGTGATAGCTCATCATATAAAGGTAAAATGAACCACTGACCGTCCCTTCATACAGTTTCTGGGGAACAAGTCCTGGAAAATCTTTGAGTCTGGAGGTCAGATAGGCAGCGTTCTTGTTGCGGAGGGCGAAGCGTTCTTTCACACCCGGTAACTGACCCAACAGAATAGCCGCTTCAAACTCATTCATCCGGTATTTCGGCCCGATTGTTGTTGTCCGTCCCTGGTGGTTTGTACCGTGGTTTTGCACGGTGAAGCACTTATCCATCAGTTCTTCATCATTGCCAATGATTGCTCCGCCTTCTCCACAGGCAATGGTCTTGCTCACCTGAAAACTGAAGCATCCCAGATCGCCAATGGTACCAACCTTCTTCCCCTGATATTCTGCAAGGTGCGCCTGAGCAGCATCTTCAATCACCCTCAGATTGTGTTTTTTTGCAATCGTCATGATCCGTTCCATGTTGCAAGACTGACCCCCCATTTGTACCGGCATAATGGCTCTGGTGTTTTCCGTAATTCTTTTCTCCACATCGTCGGGATCGAGCTGATAAGACTCCGGATCCAGATCAGCCATCACTGGCAGGACACGGCTCGTCAAGATCGAAGATATGGTTCCTGGATCGGTATAGGGAGAGGTGATGACTTCGTCTCCCGGGCCGATTCCGAGAGCCTCCACACAAGTATTCAGTGCCTGGGTTCCCGAACCGGTACACACGCTTAACTTTGATCCCATCAAGTTGGCAAACTCTTTCTCAAATGTTGGCACTGTTCCGTCAGGGGACTGTATTCTGCACCAAATACCACTGCGGGTAGTCTTCACAATCTCATCAACAACTCTCTCATCAACATACGGCCATTTGGGCCATACCTTTTCAGAAGCAACAGGGGTACCACCAAGGATCGCAAGCTTACCTGTATTATTATTCGCTGTGGTAATGTTCCCGAAAGTTGGAATGGAGCTTGAAACAGCTGCAGCTACCGAACCGGCTGATACTGTAGCAATGAATTTCCGTCTGGTAAAATCTTTCCTTTTCATTATAAATATTATTAAAAGATTATATAACTATTAATCAAGGTTTAAAAAAATTCCCCGCAAAATATTTTCTAAATTTTATCAACTTTAAAATTAGTAAATAAAGTGTTTTGACTATCTGTTCAGGAGATTTTTTATTGCAACCATAAGGATTTTTTCTGATCCTGCTGTAACGCCTGAGGCATCGCTGGCTTCATATCCTCCCTCTTCGTAAGCGATATCGGTGCAGATATATTCAGGCCCATAATCGCCATAAGCTGCCATCGCGACAAAAAGATCGGGTCGCATTGACTTTGCTGCAAGCTGATACTCCACAAACAATTCACCGGGCATGTATAAAATACGCGCACGCCCAAGAGAAAGACAACCTATATCTATTTTCTTTCCTTCCAGACACCGGTTATACCATACTATTTTCGAAGTACTATTTGATATATATATTGTATCATTAGCCTTAGTTTTCAAATCTGTATTCAGGCTTTCCAGGTATTTTGCAGGAGGAAGAGCTACCGCCTCTATTGCCCACGTAACTTCATTGGCTGTGATTGCCTCCCGTTTTGTGGCATCCCATGCCCTTCTCATGCCATCGGCCAGCCGCTCAGCAAGGATACCCCTGTTTTCATGTGAACCATCGTTGTATTTGCCTGCGCCCAGGTTACCTCCTGCCCCGTTGAAATGAATATGAAGTGCCTGAGGAACAGCCAGTTGGCGATAGAAACGGGCAATACCCGGAAAATCAGGATTTGGCAATCCTGTCTGATAATAACTCTGCGGATGAACTGCATAATAGCTTAGAACAGCGATAGGTTTGTCATCATTCCAGAAGCTTACAAGGGAAACAATGGGGTCGATCAGTCCCTCAGGTTCAGCCCTCAATGCAGAATCAGTGCATGTTGTATACCTTGTTGCACGGATGCGGCCGTCAGGACCCAGTATACGCCTGTTAGAAGCTACCATAAAAACAGGGGCTTCTCCCAATCCTATATGACTGACAGGCTGTGCCTTCTTAATAGAAGCACGGATAGCTTCTTCCAAACGATGCATTACCTGTCGTGTAAATGTGCTTTCAAAACTAAGTGGATCAAGTCCGGCTCCTATAAGAAATTTCTCAGCACCAAAATCACAAATAGGTGCATCGTGCTGATGAACTGTATGAACAGCAACCCGTTCAGGAATAGTTCCTGCAGCATCAGCCAGTAGCCGCTTGAATTCATCCTGGCTTTCATTTGCCAGACCTATCCAATCGATTGAGCATAAAACTATTGGTTGTCCTGCACCACGCAAAACAATTCCCCTGGCCCGAAGACTCATATCCCATGTATTTATTACAGGGCCATAAGCCATCTGACTGCCTACCGGAGGCGTGGCATCAACGTCAAATGTTGCCAGACTCAGCCCTGGTGACCCGAAATCCTTGGAAAAAATAAAAATCAGACTTAAGTAAAGTATAATATTTTGCTTCATTTTTTTTAAGCTATAAGTGAGTAATGAGCAAGACCCGGATTTTGTTGAATGAAAATGAACTGTAATAATTAATAATAATATTAATTAAAAATGTAAATGTTATTTTTTGAAATCAATTTTAAAGCCAATTACCTGCCATGCCGGCATACTTAAGGGTTTTTTAATCATAAGAGCATCAGCTGACTGTTTCCAGCTAAGTTTTTCCTTGCTACCAATCATAGAAACTGAAGCTATGGCCCTGCTGGTTAGTTTTGAAGATTTTGCCAGAGATTTAATTAATATATCAGTTTCGGGTTTTCCCAGACAAAACGCATAGAGAGTGTTGCCCTGAGCTGTAAAACGTATGTCTTTTGAGCTGAATCCGAAGTTCTCATCGAATCTGCCCAGTTTGTTAACCGGTTTATCAGCAGGCTTTTCACCATATATTTTCCATGGACGTGATCCATAGATTCCTTCTCCGTTAGCTGATGTCCAGATGCCAATCTCTTCAAGTATCTGAAGCATATCAGGCTCGAGGTCACCTTCAGGTGTCTGAACAACATTGATAAGCAGGTTGCCATTCTTGCTGACAATATCTACCAGCATCTGAATCACCTCGGTGGATGTTTTATATTTCTGACCGGTACGATAATACCAGTCGCCAATAGAAGTATCAGTTTGCCAAGGATACTGACTAACGGTATCCTTCACACCGCGCTCAAGATCTTCAACCCACCAGCCACCCGAAGGTTGTTTGCAGGTATAGACAGCCTCTAGTTTTCCATTGTTTTTGGTTATGTCCTGATTATAAAAATGAGATATCAGGGTGCGGCCCACATCTTCGAACGGCATCCTGCTGTCCGAATAGAGAAGATCAGGTTGATAATTATCTAACAGTTCTTTAATGCTTCTGTACCATTCCAGTTGAAATACCTGATTCTTAGTAAGCCAATCATTATCATCAGGTGTAGCATTTGCATGATAAAGGCCCTGATTATCAAGGTTTGCCCCATCGTACGGAACACCGGCTTTAGGGCCCTGTTTATCTGTGCCATGAGCTGTCTGAAACCAAGTGTAGCTGGCACCCAGGTGCTCTGAAACTCCAAATTTAAGACCCTGTTCCCTGGCTGCCTTTTGCCAGAGTCCAACAACATCTTTCTTTGGTCCCATATTAACAGAATTCCAATTATTAAGCTTTGAGTTCCACAGAAAGAAGTTGTCGTGATGAGTACCCATGCTAACAAAGTATTTTGCACCTGCTTTTTTATAGAGCTCCATCAGTTTCTCAGGATCCCATCTCTCTGCTTTCCAGAGTGGGATAATATCCTTATAACCAAATTCAGATGGATGTCCATAGTTTTCGAGATGATATTGATACCCTGCACTTCCTTCCTGATATAGTCTTTTTGCATACCAGTCGCCCTGACGTGGCACTGCCTGGGGTCCCCAATGTGCCCAAATGCCAAATTTGGCATCGCAGAACCACTCAGGGAACTGATATTGTTTAAGGAACTCGTCAGTAGGTTTGTAAGGTCCTTCTGTAACCCCAGGTTTTTGCTGTTGGGCTGAAACAGAAAATGTTAAAACCAGAGCTAAGAAACCTGAAATAAATGGTCGTTTAATAAGATTGGTTTTCATTTTAGAGAATTTAATTTATAGTAATAAAGTGTAATTTTTACATTTTATCGCTAGTTAATCCATTAATTCTATATTTGAATCTGCAATTTCCTTTTTATTTAATCTCAAAATTGTCAAATTCGATTAAGTTATATCCACATCCTATACCTGCAAGTCCATGAGTATATTTGCTGTTGACTATCCCTATCACTTCAATATCATCGACCAACACTCTGATATTATCTTTATTAAACTTTAATTTCAAGTTATGCCATGTAAATGGGGGAAAGCCTTTAATAAAGTTACCCAAGGCAATTTTTTCTTCCCCGGCATATAAAACACAGTTATAAGTATCAAGTAATTTTACCCAGTATCCGGCAGGTGGGGCATTACCTCTGTCCAATTCTGTTACACGACCCATAATTGAGGCATACCCGGTATATTCGAGCAAATTAAAATCGGTGCTAACCTCATAGTCAGTCCATGAAGTATCACCAATCACACTTTCAACATAGCAATTTGAGGCACCCCATTCAATACCTTGCTGAGTTATAACTTGTTTAATACACTTTCCTTTACCATCTGTTCTTTCATGCACTTCAAAGACCCCTCCCTGATCAATAAAGTATTTAGGAAGCAGTCCGATGGAATCGTTTTCCAATGTTGTCTTATAAGGCAAAGGGAAAGGGGAAGAGACGGGTGGCACATACGAACCTTTTTGCTGCCCCTTAGTTGTAGTGATTGAATATACCGATTTACCTTTGAGTTCGACAGTAAATAAATTATTTTTCAGACGAATGTCCTTCATTTGGACAAATTCGTCTTTACCTTTAGTGGAACACCAGATCCTCAATGGCTTAATATTATTATCGTTGGTCAAACGGAAGGTAGCTATCTGTGAACCCAATGTATCCATAGTTTCGATAATCATACTGAAGTCGCCTGTTTCCGGATTCTGTAAAGTTATATAACTCCCCCCTTTGATGAAACCACAACCACCATCCATATAAACCCATCCGGGGTCTGCAAACTGCGTAATATGAGCTGCTGCCCAAATAGCGGGTTGGATTTCGAAATAACCGCTCCACGGAGTTTTAGCCAACATAAGTCCTGAGTTAGGTAATGAAAGATTATCATAATATGAAGTAATTAAGCTCCATGTAATAATATTGGTTATTTTCCCGACAGGATAACTCCTGAGGTATAGTTTAATCAAATATTCAAAGCCATCCCAGTCACCTTTCCATGGCCCTCCTTCACTGTTACGCAAAGATATATTCAGCTCCTTTGCTTCTTTTGTGCTTGAGTAGGGGTTTTCTTTCCACCGCTCATTATAATGAATACCTAATGCATATATAGCATCTTTCAATTCTTTATCGTTAGCCATTTCAATAGCTAACTGCCAGTCAAATACATCAGCAGCAATAATTTTCACATTACTAAGCTCATTATAATCCAGTGTTTTGCGGAGCAATTTTATCCAGTCAAGATCATATTTCTTCTCGTTCCAAATTCCGGTATAATCTATCTTTAATCCGTGATATTTTTCAGCACCTTTTAGAAAAGCAACTATATAATCGGCATTATCATGAGAATAATAATTACCGTCACCGATCCAACCCGGACATCCCCATTCAAGGCAATCGAGGAAAATATTTGGGTTGCGTTTTTTTGCTTCCTTCATTAACCACCATTCATAGCCTCTCTGAAAATGATCCGGTTCAGGATTTTCAAACTCCTTTCTGGTATGAGCGTGGCTGGTTTCGGTTCCATCTGTAGAGTTGACATCTCCGCCAATTTCTACTTTTAGTTGCTGAAGGCTTGCCCCAAACTTCGGTTTAAAAAGAATATCCAAAATCTGACTCCGAAAAGGTTCGGGATATTCGATAAGTAATCGCGACGAAGCTCCTGCACTTAAGGCTCCGATTCCTTCAAATGTCCTTCCTTTTTTACTAAAATCAATGTTGATGATTTGTTGAGAGAATACTGATAATGAAAAAAAAACAAATACCATTAAAGAAATCAGGTTTTTGATTTTTCTTAGTTTATGGAGGTAATTTGTCATTTTTGATTATGGATTTCTTCATTTTATAAGTTCAACAACTGTATCAAACCACTCACCAAAACGTTTCCCATCCAAAGTCACATCCAGAGCTACAATAGAAATACCTGTAGCTGCATCTGCCGAAGCAGTTAATTTGACCGGAAAAATTTCCAGACTATTTCCATAAATATTTTTCTCTATGTAAGCCGGGTTAGCAACTATTCCGGAAGGAGTATGGAACTCAATCCTATATGTCTTAATGTTCTCAGAAAAATTGCGAACAACAATTTTAATCTCAACTGTTTCTCCATTTTTCATTTTGGTTCTATAGGGTTCGGCATGTACCCAGTAAGGATCAAACCAGCAGAGGTAATCAGCATCATTACTTACCTCCTGAAATGTCTTACGCATCTGGTAAGCCCATTCCCGGTAACGACCTATCATTTTTGCAGGTTTATCCATCACAAAAGAATGCCCCCCGACTAGAATATCAGGATTAAGTCGTGTCAGGTATTCTGCTGCATAAATATATCCTTCTTCAAGGATAGCGCTGTTTCGTGCCACCAATGCTTCGTGACCTGTTTGCATTAAATTACCTGGATCGCCAAAAATATTGTCGCCCGTGAAGGCCATTTCCTTTTCATCAATAACCCCATGCATGCAAAGAGCATATTCAGTTTGGCCAGGCATCCAGTCTATTGTAAAATTATATCCTTCCCAATTAAATACCTCACCTGATTTAAAAGCCCGATCCACATGAATCGAGTCGAAACCGGTCTGATATGCAGGGAGCAAAGCAGTTAAATCAAACATTTCAGGATGCTCCATTACGGTAACCATATTTTCCAATGCCCAGACAGGAGTGCCCCATTTCCTTTTTATATATGGAGCTTGAAGGAAATGATCACCATGTACATGGGTTACAATCAAAGCATCTATCTGCTTTAGACCGTATTGCACTTTCATTGCTTCCAGTGATTGTCCTAAAAATGTTGTGTCGATAAGCCCGCAATCCACTATCAATGCATGGCCATTATCTGATAAAATCAGTGAAAAATTAGGAAAATATTCAGGGCCTTTAAATTTGAACAAATGGGGCGATATTTGCCATAAATAGGGCACTTCGGTTGGTTTTGAGACCATATCCTGACTGGCAGATGAATAGGTCAACACGTCGTAACCCCGTAGGAGCAACCGCTCAAGATTGAATAACTTGTTTATATATGCTTTCAATTGTGTATCGGGTTGCCGAATTATAGACCCATGTGCCGGCAGGAGCATAGACGGATGATAGTCGCGCAGTAACGCTTCGGCATTGTGCAATGCACGGATACCGGCTCCATAGCCATAATCCCATTCAGAGTCAAAGTAGTTGTGCATTTTTGACCCATCGAGTATAACGTCGCCAGAAAAAGCAAGCCATTTGCCGTTCTCCTTTAATAAGTATGACATACTTCCGGGACTGTTTCCGGGGGTTTCCATGCACAAAAACTCGTATCCATGCCAAGTAAACGTGTCCATTCTTGAAAATTCAAGGTCAACGGGAATAGATTGAATAGGTGGACGTACATAACTTGCACCGTACACTGAATAGGCATCACCCAAAGAGGTCTTTGATTTGCGAAATGAAGCCGGTTGTTCAAAAAACGCCTTTTCAGCTTTGGGAACTGCAATTTTTGCATTCCAACTTGCCAGTAGCGGATATCCCTGGCATTGTTCCCGATGGTGGTGGGTAAATAAAACCCACTCTACCTTATTAACTCCAATATCAGACAAATGGGAAAGTACACTACCATCGCCAAGGTCAATCAATATAGCCTTATCACCATCACGAAGAACATAAACATTGCTTACATCTGTCCATTTATAAAGATTTTGGATTGAGGCAACAGGCATTAACTTATCCCTAACCTCATTACCCATAACTGTATCAGGTTTGGGCAAACTTGTACAAGAAGTTAAAATTTGTATTCCGAAGAAGAGAATGGCAAAATACCTTTTCATGTTTGCAAATTTATCATATTACAAATTTAAAACCCTGATAACCCAATAACCTAAAAATTAGTTAATATCTCACCTTAATTTTAATTGACCCGTCAATTACCTTTTCCGAAACGACAATAACATACCCTCCACCGCTTCCTGATGTAATTGCCCCCGGATAATTGGGAAAATATTTCGTCTCCATCTCTTTCATCACCCAATCGGGTACTGTGAGAGGCAATATTTTTTTCCAGGAGAGAAGTGTATTGGTCAATGCCTTTCCCAGCCCGTAAACATTTTTTCTCAGGATAGCTTCCCAGCACCGATCACCTGCTTCACCGAGTTCACGGACCAGAGGTTTTTCCAGGTGCATAACTTTCAGTGGATCATACCCTTCAGGTCGGGGTTCCAGCGGAACCAGGTGTAGAACACCTGAAAGCCAGTCGCATATTTCGCTTTCAGTTGCAGACTCTATTTTCTCCGGCCAATAACCTCCGTTGTAGAAAAGCCTGTTGATCCCCGGATAAATAAGTCCGATATGATCCTGAGAACCTGAAATATAGATTTTACCGGGAGGGTTCTCAGCGCCGAACAACAACTTTGCGTTTTGTTCATGGTTACCATCGGGGTACCTGTCGCCCCATATCTGTATCGCTACTTTTCTTGAGCTCGTTGCCAACCCCGATCTGTCGTTAAAATCCATTGTTGGCCAGATCTGTGCAACAACTACAGAGCCGGGATGTATCTTTGAGACCCATGGCTGGTCAATCCATCCTCCTGCAAGGCATAACCTGTAAGGGAACTTCATATCCCTTTTTGTTCCTGAACTTGATCGCACTGGTAATCCCGTCTCAGAAATCCTGTCAAGAACAATATATTCTATTCCCAGCTTTTTACAAAGATCCGCCTTATCTGATGTATGACCGTCAATATTAACCAGGAAAATATCGGGCTTTAATCTTATCAGGTCCAGTTCAAAATCGAGCAATCCGGTCCCTGAGCCAAGGAAAGCATCATGTACATATCTTATTGATTTTACAATATATAACCGCTCTTCCTGAGAAAGGACAGGCCTCTTCCCTTTCAACAGAAGAAGATTTTCATCCCTGCCGATGCTGACATAAAGATCGCCATAGGCCGCAGCTGTTTTTAAAAAAGCAATGTGCCCGCCATCAAGCAGGTCATAACTACCGCTTACCAGGACTTTTTTGTTCGACATTATTGAATACTAATAAAATGTTATTTATTATTATTTGTTACCCATGGAGTTACTCAAAAGCTGCCGAAAAAGTTTTCTCTTTTAGTTACCACCCCTAAATCCCCCAGGGGGGACTTTCTGATTATCAGAGACTTTTTATACCCCCCTTGGGGGGTTAGGGGGTTAAAAAGAGACATTTTCGATAGCCTCTCTATGACTCTGTGGTCAATGAATTTCTATTTATTGAACCTGCTTATTGTTTTTTTTGATTTATTCTCTTCGGCAAGTTGCTGATTTATCCATTCGAAAGTTTTTTTCATTCCTGTTCTTAATGGTATTGAAGGCTCCCATCCAAGATATTTCCTGATAAGGGTATTTTCGGAATTGCGTCCCCTGACCCCTTTCGGAGCGTCCAGATCATATTTCCGCTCAAGCTTATACCCTGCAATCTCTTCAACAATATCAACAAGCCCGTTAATGGAAACCATCTCACTGCTTCCAAGGTTAAGCGGCTCCTTGATATTGCTGTACATGATATCACTTATTCCCTTTATGCAATCATCAATATACATAAAGCTTCTTGTCTGAAGACCGTCACCCCAGATAACAATCTCTTTATTACCTGTTATTCCTGCTTCAATTACTTTACGGCACATTGCAGCCGGGACTTTCTCCCTTCCTCCGTTATAGGTGCCATAAGGTCCGTAGACATTATGAAATCTTGCTACCCTGGTTGTTATTCCGAAATCTTCAGAGAAATGACGGCACATCCTTTCACTGAATAGTTTCTCCCAGCCATAGCCATCTTCGGCCAAGGCGGGATATGCGTCAGACTCCCTGAGTCCGGGATTGGCCGGATCTGTCTGTTTTGTGGCATTATAAACACATGCTGAGGAGGCATAAAAAAACCTGTCTATGCCACAGTCCCTCGAAGCCATAAGAAGGTGAGTATTAATCAAAACACTTAACATACAGGCTGCCTTGTTCTTCTCTATGAAGCCCATCCCGCCCATGTCTGCTGCCAGGTTGAAAACTTCATTATACCCGTTAGCCGCCTGGTAACAATTGTCCTTCAGCTTCAGGTCAAGAACAAGATTCTCTGCACCTTCTGAAACCTGGTACCATTCATTAAGAGGCTTGATATCAACGGCTCTTACCTGATGACTTTCTTTAACAAGTTTCTTAACAAGATGGCCGCCGATAAATCCGCCAGCCCCGGCAACAACTATCCTCTTCATTATTTTATAATATAAAATTCTTTGCAAATTTAAGTTTGTCCAATTTAATAATCTTTTCTCATTATATCCAATATTATTCTTCTTCCGGTTTTATTGGATTCCAGTGCAGCAGTAAACAGTTCATGGCTCCACCCGGTTTCTTCCGGGGTAACATTTCCGAACGGATGGTTAGGTTCATTGCCTGATACTTTATGTACAAATGCACCGATCATTTGCTGAAATGCATCAGAAAAACCAAACTCAAAAATACTTCCTGTTATTGTAGGTATTGCCGATTGTGATCCGGTATCAATTCTTGTCCAACCCTGCTCTTTTCCATCTGATGTCAGGTATTCAAATGCTTTGGGATTGTGAGTGGAGAACTTTGCAGAGCCTTCTGTGCCATAAACTTCAATAAACCAGTTATTGGTTGCACCCGGGGCCATCCTTTTGGTTTCAACCGCCATTGAAAAGTCCTGTCCCGTTGCCGGATCAATGCTTTTACAAGTTAAGACTGCGTTATCCCAGGTTTCGCATGGAACTATTGTTCCCTTTCCATCAGGGCGTGTTGTAACAATTTTCTGAAGATCGGCATATACACTGATTGGTTTCCATCCCATGTGAAAAGGAATATGAAGAGTATGCATCCCTAAATCACCCATGCAACCATATTCACCATTTATTCCGATCATTCTTTTCCAATTGATCGGTTTTGAAAGATCAAGATCACTTGAATGGTGAAAGCCTGCTCTTACTTCAATAATTCTTCCATATTTGCCAGCTCTCAACCATTTTATTAATTGCTGACAGGCCGGGAAATATGGAAATTCCGAACTGCAACGTACAATAACATCCGGATTTGCTTTAATTACTTTTAATATATTCTCATTTGCCGTTTTATCAATACCGAAAGGCTTCTCTCCCAACAGATGCTTTTTGACATTTATGATGTCAATATAAAATTGTTCATGCAGGTTATGCGGAATCGCGCAATAGATTGCATCAATTTCGTCTGATTTAATAAGCTCCTTGTAATTATCTGTCTGTAATCGGATATCCGGAAAATTGTCCGTATACCATTTCCATGTCTCTTTATTCTTGTCACAAATACCCGTAAGAACAGGTATTGGTCCCTCAGAAAGCAGACTGCACCAACGGGCTATTGAACTTGCGAATTCCCTTCCCATTAATCCTAATCCTATTATTCCAAATCTTATTTTCTTCCTCTGTGTCATAAATTTAATAATTGCCTTGTCTGTAACCAAATTCTTTTTCAACTTCTGCAATTGCCTCTTCAATAATATCCATTCCCATGGATGCGTACTTCTCATCCATGATCAGTGGAGGCGACATACGAAGTATATGTCCGGCAGGAATCCAGGCAAGACCTTTTCTGAAAGCTTTCTGATAGACCAGTTTGCCGGCTTCATCAAAGGGTTCTTTGGTTTTTTTATCTTTTACCAGTTCAATACCCAGCAGGAAGCCTTTACCTTTTACATCGCCTATAATAGGATGTTGCTCCTTCATTTTCTCCATGCGTTTCATAAAAAACCCTCCAACACTGCGAACATTTTGCAAAATATCCTCTTCTTCTATTACTTCTATTGAAGCCAATGCAGCAGCACAGGCCATTGGATTCCCTCCATAACTTGAAGAAGCAGAAATTTTCTCAAGGGCTTCTCCGTTTTCTTCGCTGACAACCATTGCTGTAACAGGGAATCCGTTCCCAAACGATTTACCAAATGTCACAATGTCGGGAATAACACCCCAGTGGTTTAAAGTAAGCCACTCGCCTGTGCGGCCCATCCCTGCAAGTACTTCATCATCATAAATAAGGATCTTATATTTATCGCAAAGCTTCTTAAGCTTGGGGAAGAAATCATCAGGAGGAAATATACTACCAGCCCAACCCTGTGCAGGTTCCAGAACGAATGCAGCTACATTCCCGACTGTACCTTCTTTAATAAAATCTTCATAAAATCTTATATATGCATCAGTATCAATTGATCCATCCGTCTTGGTCCAGAGCGGACGATATGGATCAGGTCGGGGAACCATGTAAAAGCCAGCTGCACGGGTAGGTCCGTAGCTGTAAGTTTCGCCTCTGTACATCTGGGCGCAACTTACGGCACCTAATGTTTTTCCATGGAAATCACGATAAGCTGATATGAATTCATGTTTATTGGTAATGGCGCGTGCTGCACGAAGAGCTGCCTCTACTGATGCTGTGCCATCAGAATATAATTGTATAGCATTCAATTTACCGGGGAGGATGGAGGCCATCTTCTCCATCAGCTTTTCCTTTACCGGTGTTGTAAAGTCATGGGCATTCATCAGTTTTTTTGCCCAATAAGATACTGCTTCTGAGATTTTTGGATGACAATGGCCCAGAGAGGTAACATAAATCCCTGATGAAAAATCGAGGTATTTATTTCCGTCAACATCGGTAAGTGTAATACCGGATCCCTCCTTAAAACAAACAGGAAAGAGCTTCACCTGTGAACTCAGCCCTTTCATATACTTTGCTGTATTTGCATGCATACGCTTTGATTCCGGACCAGGTGTTTCAGTTATGAGCCTGGGAATGCCCATTGCGCTCTCTTTCCACCAGTCCTTTGATACTTTAATAAGATCATTCATATTAATAATGTTTGAAGATTAATTGATATGTGCGTTGTATGATGAGAGGGATGAGGTGTGAGGTGTGAGGTATGCGGTATTCTGCACCCTGCACCTTGCACCATGCATCAGTTTAAAACCAGATTAATTCATTCTCTTCCGACTTGATTTCTTCTGTCATCTCTTCCCAGTTACTGAGATCTTCATAAATATTTTTGCAATATAAATTGTTTCTTCCTGCCAGAGCAGCATATCTGACAGCAGATTCAGGATTTTCATCATCAAGTATGGCGGAAAGAAAGGCTGCAACAGATGTGTCGCCTGCCCCCGATGAATTTTTTATTTTTAAGGGATCTGCTTTGTATGCATTGCACCAGAGTTCACAGTTATTCCATTTCCCGGTTTTCAGCTTCAACCCGGCTTTTTCATTTATTGATGAAACATCTCCGGTCAGCAGGTAAGCCCCGTAGTGACCGGCTTTGATTAAGAGTATTTTGACACCCGAACCGACAATCTGTTTGCCAATCTCCCTGATCTTATTGAGGATCATCTGATTAATGATGCCATTACTTACTTCCGAAGTTAATATTTCATCAAATTGCCCGGGAAGCATTATCTGGAATACTTCTTCCAGACTGGGAACAAAAATGTCAGTCACCGGTAAAAGTTTATGCATTATCTCCGGCCAGTTTAATCTGCCTGACTCGCTTTCAGGATCCGGTAAACTAAAATCCAGAGATGTTACAACTCCCAGTTTTTGAATCTCAGAAAACAGATCAACCAACTGACCGCCATTATTCTGATAAAACTGTTTTAACAGCGGAGGATATCCAAAATGGAATATACGGCTTTCTGTTACTGCATCGAAATCGATAAAACTTGCATCAAATATCTGATTGCAACCGGGTGATTCCAGGAAAATACGGTCAATTCCCGGAGGAGCTATCACAATACTGAAAGCGGTACCTGCCTTATCTGTTAACCTGATTCCCTCTGAAAGATAATATTTATCAAGCCATTCAATGGCAATTTTACCAATGAAATCATCCCCTACTAATCCATTAAGAAAAACTTTTTTATCGAATTTTTTCATTGCCAGGCCTGTATTTGGAACAACACCTCCGAGTACAAAACTTATACCATCGATCTCTATCAATTTCCCGGGGATAAAAAGGTTTGAAAAACTGGTAACAGATTGTTTCTTTTTAAAATCAGGAATCAGGTCAACGCATGTATAGCCGGAAATTACAACATCAAACTTTTTCATTTTTCACCTTAAATAATTTCGATACCTTTAATAAAACAGAAATCGGATAAGGCCTGTAAATGGTTACCGTAAGCCAGGATATAATGTTGCCCGGCAACTTTTTGCGCAAAATCTTCAACCGGAGTATCAAGGAAGATCTCCAGACTTGGCAGCTGAGGAGCAGGATAATCCCATCCGGCTTCCTCCCACGATTTCAGTTTCCCTTCTCCGGTACAGATATGCATGGTGTAACGATCGCCGTTATTTGATAACCTGGCTAATGTCAGTTTGCCGGTTTTCAATGTTGATATATTTAAAAGTCCGCCACTTATATTGCCGAATGCAGCGGGTGTAACTTTCACTCTCCCGATAACAACTTCCGCGGGAACAAAATCAGGTACCCCCATGAGGAGACTTTTATCGAAGAACTCATAAAATTCCATGTATGCAGCACATTGCCCGGTAATTTCTTTTACAATTAACTGGGTTACCGCACCCATAGCATCATTTTCAGGAATTGTGCACAACTTCAATTCATCGGAGAGCAACATAAAAATCATTGCAGGAGGGAAACCTAAGATCTTTTTCATCCCGTCAAAATCTTTTAATGAGATTGAGTCGTACCCGTTTTCTTCTGCAATTTTCTTTACTGCCAGATAATAGCGTATGCCCTGTTTAAGGAAATTGTCATCAGCAGGTTTCTCAAAATCCCACTCCCTCTTTATTTTTTCCAATAATGGCAGAAGTTCATTGTCGTCAATTTTGTCGCTTAATTGCAGCATCTCCAGCATTTCAAAAAATTCAATTTCGGTTCCGATTTTTGCCTTCAGTGACAGTCCTTCATAAAGAGTATTATAAAGTTTCATATCCCTGAACCCCATCATGCCTACTTTTGAATATTCTAAAGATTTTACAGCTTTGGCTGCAAGAGCAAAATTTAATATTTTATCCAATTGAGAAGGTCTCCCAACTATATTATAAATATATTTAAATCTGTACCCTAGATCCTGAAACACTTTTCGAAGTGCAGTTGTTCCGGCCTGTGGTGCGGCAGTGACCAGCCGGCCATTTTCAAGATCTCCGGCAAGGCCCCACAGAATCATTGGTTTATTCTTGAATTCATTTGTAACTGAAATTACTGCATGAGATGGGATCCACCCGGCAAGACAAACGATCAGCAAATCAAAATCCTCTTTCCCCAAGTCAGTTATTGCTCTTTTGACATCAAGCCCTTTAGGATCATCAGTAGCATGGCCGGTTGTTACTACCTCAATTCCGAGTGATCTGACCTCTTCCAGGGCTGTTGCACATTTATCTTTAATTAATTGTTGCGGGGAATTAATCTCTCCGAATCCGACAAATGCAGCTTTTACATTGTTATTATTTTTTTTCATCTTGTATTTTTCTGTTATTTATGATTGCAACAAAAAGCAGATAGAGTATACATAATACCGGCACCAGAAAAGCTGTCTGGATTGAACTTCCATCAGCGACCATGCCCATAACAGGAGGAATAAAGGCGCCACCGGAGATTGCAGAAACCATTAGTCCGGATAATTCATTTGTATGTTCCGGCATATGTTCTATTGTAATTGAAAAGATAAGGGGGAAAATATTGGCAAATCCGAAACCAACCAGAAAAATTCCAGTCAATGTTATAGCAAATGAGCTGCTGAAAATCAAAATAACTCCTGTGAGCGCAAGTAAAACAGTAAATAATAATAACCTTTTTGGTGCTATTCTCGACATGATCAATGAACCAAAAAATCTTCCTGTCAGGATGGGAAGGTAAAAAAGAGACCAACTGATCAGCAATCCCAATTTTTCAACAGAAATCATAAACTTCTCTCTTAAAAGAATAGGAACATGTGCACTCATACAAATTTCAACACCACAATATATAAATAGGCCTAAAACCATTGCCAGTACATAACCATTTCCAAGCAGTTTAAAACATGATCTGAATGTTGCATGATGATCATTATTGTCTTTTCTCTCGGCTATTTTGAAAGTGTTAAACAAAGCGAAGCTGATCAACACAATACTTGCGAATAGCGGAAATAAAATACTCCAGTCAAGTCCGAATGCACGAAGCATAATAACAGGTATTATGAAACCCATTGAAGATCCGACAGTAATAAATGATTGTGCCAGTGAGAGATTTTTTGAATAGTGCCCCTCTTCAGAGATATCTCTCATTATTGGATTGCCTGAAACCTGGAGTATTGCCCCACCTGCCCCTAACATCAGTATGGCAGCCAGGATTTTATAAAATTGCATGAGTGAACTGCCGTCTACTACCATTTTCCCGTACATCCCTGATAAAATGGGGATTATTAGCCCAAGAAGTGCAATTGTAAGTCCAAGATTAAGAACATATTTCTTTCCTTTCTTGTCCTGTAAAAGGCCTATCGGTACCGAAAGCAGACCATACATTATATATGCCAGCATTGGCAGCAGAGAGGCCATTGTATTTGAGATTTTGAATGATCCCTGTGCTAGGCTGACCATAGGCCCTGCTGAATCAATCATACCCATTGATATGAAAATCAGAAAAACCGGTAATGTTTTTTTGTTCATCTGAAAATCATTTTTTATTTCTCAGGAGGTCAATGACAGTTCTGGTCATTGCTGAAACCCCGCATTTAAAAGAAGGATCAAAGTCCGGTGCAAATGATGAATTATGAAGGGGAGGCATATTTGTACCGTGCGCAATATGATCGATATACTTTTTTTGATTAACTCCTCCAAGCCAGAACAGAGCAATTGGTATTTTCTCGTCTGTCCTCCCATATTTGCCAAAATCTTCTGCAACCATAGCGGGATCGACCTGAACAACATTTTCATTGCCAAGAATCACTTTCATATACTGTACTGCTTTAAGAACCAGTTCCTGATCATTCACAACAGGTGGAGTGTTTTGATTACTGAACTCAACCATTGGCATCCTATCTTCAGGAAGTCCTGCTGCAATAGCATCACCTTTAGTAATTCTGATAAGTGCCTCCCTTATCTGCGTACAGACTTCTTCATCAAAGAATCTGATGGAAAGAAGCATTTTAACCTCATCAGGTATTATATTACTTCTTGTACCGCCATGGATTGCACCTACAGTTACCACTGCAGGTTTTACCGGATTTATTTGACGACTCACAATTGTCTGAATATCAAGAATAATCCTGGCTGAAAGGACAATTGGATCGATGGTAGTATGCGGAAGTGCACCATGACCACCTTTTCCATAAACTGTAATCTCAGCCGAATTTACACCGGCGAATATCGGGCCGGGAAGATACCCGATTGTACCAGCCGGTAGCTCAGCACTGACATGATAACATAGAGCAAGATCGGGTTTTGGGAATTTCTGAAACAGACTGTCCCTGATCATTTCAATTGATCCGCCCGAGACTTCTTCAGCTGGTTGAGCAACAGCAACAATTGTCCCTTTCCAATCGTTCTTTAAGGCAATGAGTGTCTTTAATGTACCAAGCCATACAGACATATGAAGATCGTGACCGCAAGCGTGCATCACAGGTGAATCGTTTCCGGATGCATCTTTTTTGATTTCAGTACTTGCATAGGGAAGACCGGTTTTCTCCAAAACCGGAAGAGCATCCATATCAGTTCTCAGCATTATAACTTTCCCGTTCCCATTCCTGAATACTCCAACAACCCTGGTTCCGCCAACTCCTGAAGTCACATCAAAGCCAATTGATCTGAGCTCATCGGCCATTTTTCCTGAAGTATTAAACTCCATGAGGGATAACTCAGGGTTTTTATGAAGATCCATGTAAATATTCCTGTATTGGTCAGTCTCATTTTTAATAAGCTCAAGTATTTTTCCGTTCAGATTATCCCGCTGACCGCTGGCCTTTGTTATAATTAACAGAAGGAGAAGTATTGAAGTAAATAATTTTCCCATATGGATCATTTTGTATTTCAGTGGTGTTTATTTAATAAGACCTATCCTGAGCAGACTAACCGAATAGGCCGGAAAATTGTACTTAAAACTGGTGCCGGCAACAAATGTACCCTCTGACGGAACCACTTTCGTTGGATTGGCAAGTGAATTTTCGTCATCCGGAGCACCGGTTAAAGTAGAAGAATGACCTGCCCTGTCAACTTTATCAGCACCTTTGAGGATAATATTTACAGTTTCTGCTGTGCCTTTATTGTTTGCTACTTTCAGGAGGATATCGTTTTTACCCGATTCTTTATCAACAGATGCTGACAAGAAACAATTAGCTGTATTCTGGGTAAAAGGCAAGAGAAGCGTTCCTGCATTATCTGTGAATAACATTTTTTGCATATAGTATGAAGGAGATGCAAAGTTAGAAACAGCATCATTCCAGACAATACATGGTCCAAAATTACCATGATCAACCAAGCCGGCATAATTGCCATATCCGGTCCACCACATTCTTTCAGAATTCTTTTCACATCCCAGCATGAAGACAGCGTCTCCAAGTGCGTCACCAAAATTGCCGATTACATCTCCTCCGTTGCCTTTTATAGAGGTAGCATATTCGGCGACGCATATTTTCTTCCAGGCAGGATTGATTGTATCATATTTGTTGTATAAAACGGAGAGATCTTTCTGATAAAAATGATCATCAGCAAAATCAACAGAATTCCAAAAAGCAGGAGAAGGCACATTTGTGCTATTGAACATTATCTTCATATCAGGAAAGTGGACCATAATAGAATCATGGATCATAGAATAACGCGGGATATATTCTTTTATACTTTTCCCCCACCCGTTTTCATTGCCTATTTCAATGTATTTCAGATTATATGGAGCCGGATGGCCGTTTTCAGTCCGTTTTGCTCCCCACTTTGTTTCTGCAGATCCGTTGCAATACTGTATCATGTCCAGAATGTCGTCTATTATGGGCTGCATTTTATCGAGCGGACAAAGGCCATACCACCTTTTCTCTCCGGGTCCTTCACTTATCCCGGCCGAAGTTGTATATACCGGTTCAGCTCCCAGATCTTCACATAATTGTAAGTACTCATCCAGTCCGAAATAGAGGTCGTTTTTATATAGCCAGCGATTCCTGGTGGAGCCGGATCTTTGCTCAAGCGGACCGATCGAATTCTTCCAGTTCCAGCATTCACTCATTTTGTAAGACTCAGCAGTGCAGCCTCCGGGGAACTGTATATATTTAAATTTCAAGGCATCCAGTTTTTCTGCAAGATCCGGGCGCAGGCCATTTGGACGGTTCTTCCATGTCGGAGGCATTAAAGTTACAACGTCAAAATAGAGATCACCATAATTGGAGGCATATATCACAAAACGGTTGTCACCGCTGACATCCGATTTACCGCTGGTATAGAGATCACAGGTAAAATGCTGCCAGTTGGCGGTCGGCTTGAAATCTTCCGATTCTGCATAAACCTTTCCGCCGCTGCTTTCAAGCTTTGCCCTTAATATGCCATTGAAATTCTGGCCCTTTTTGGCCCAGAAGGAAACTTTATATTTTGTATGATTCTCTAATTTAATACCCCAGTATCCCTCATTTGCCAGGCCTACGCTTCCTGAAAGTACAGAGGTAACTTCAAGTTTTATGCAATGCTCCTGATTTTTGTTCAGCATGCTTGTTTCACTTGAAGTCTGACTTGTTAATATCCCGCCTGAGTTTCCTGATTTAACCAGGTTCCAATTCATTATCGGATTATCAAGCTCCTCAAAAGAGGGATTGTTAATCAGCTGGGCATACAATCCTCCCTGGAACTGATAGTTGAATTCCTCAATCTGCTGGCCTCTGCAAATAGGAGCAACTTCGGTCCCCGGTTTTGAAACGTCAATTGTAAAATTTGAACTGGCAGATTGTCTGCATGCAGTAATTGCTCCAATAAACAATATAGTTATTACCGCTCTGACTATCCAGAGTAAGTTAAGCAATCTGATCTCATTTTTAACTTTTTTCATAGCTTGAATTTTTGTATCGTTGTAATATTGCAAAGCATTTAACTAAAATCTGAAGATAATTTCACTTGTAAATGATCGATAAGATGATGACTATTTCACTCCGGGCCAGAGACCGTTAATCAGTTCTACTGTACGGTCCACCAATATCTGGCCCCCCTCCGGACCCACAGAACAACTTTGTACAACAGCGCTGTAACCTCCTCCCTTTACAGCTTTTTCGGTTGGCAGGTATGACCCTGCTCCTGCTGCCAGCTGGATGACAAATGTCTGTAATGCATTGCTCCTTGCCTGGATCCGGATCCCGTAATCGGTAAAAAGTTCAAATTGATTAGTACAAAGAACCACATCCCCTATACGAAGCACATGTATTTCAGCTCCCATTTTTGGATTGGGATCTGTTTTCTGATTCTCGTACCGGTTAACTACATCCCTGTTCCAGGTCATGCGGGCCAGCATCTCGCTTGCTGTGGATGAGTCAGCAGCCATCATTGCTGCAGCTTCGTCACGTTCTCCTTTGCTGAATATATATTCCTTCTCTGTAACCAGACGCATTGGCAAACTCAGTGTTTCTACCTTATGGATTAATTGTACATTGTTATAGCGATCATCCTTAACAGTTTCGTAAGCTTCTTCAACAGCCAGGACAACACGCCCGGCGATTTCATCCAGACGGCTTAAATTACGCAGCATGATCATTCGTTCTTCGGCAGCCTTACGGTATATGGGTCTTGGTGACTGATCGCCTGCCGCACCTATCCATCCAAGTACACAAAGATCAGGGCCGAATCGTTTCTTCAATTTCTCCCGCACAGGATGCCAGTAGTCAGCATTAATGGCTAACCTGTTCTCAACTTCCTGTGCAGGGCAGGGAACGTCAATGCTCATAGCAATTAATTTACCACCTTCATCCCAAAAGAAAAGTGTATTGACGTCGTGATCTTCCATCCCTTCTATGTTTGTAAATTCTGGCAGGTTAGTCTGGCCATACATTTGGGCTGTTCCTGCGCCCATACTCCCCTGGGACATTACTTTTGAATAAACAGCTCTCCTGTTGTATGCAATAGCTGCATGGCTCAATCCCCAGCTAACACTTCCCGGATGCCGATTTTTCCAGGCCTTAACTATCGCATCAGTTACCCGCTGAACAAAGAAGTTATCATATTCCTCAACTTGTGTAACTCCTTTTTTTGGTATCTGATACCTGAATGAATATTGTAAGCCATTCTCCAGTACAGGGGCTGTGTGAGTATGAATTGCAGTAAGGAAGATTTTTTTTGCATCTATCTCCGGTATTTGTTTATTAACTTCATCGCGGACCATTTTAAGTAACATCTCCGGAATTTCTACTACGTCGCATGAGACCATTATTGCAACATCAAGGCTGCGGGATCCATCACGTGATTCGAGGGCAATGACATTAGCTGTCAAAGGTGTCTCAATTGTGTCAGCGATGCGCAGGTTGAACTGACCCATGAGGGCCACAGGCAGTTTCGGAGTAATATCGGCGATTGCGGTTCCAATATGCATTTCCTGCGCGCGCAAATTCGCTGCGAAACAGAGCATTGTAAGAAAAAGTACAAGGTGACGATTCATGATTCTATTTTTTGGTTATAATTATTATGTCTTTTAATCTGATATCTTCTGCTGAGGCTCCAATCATAATTTCAAACTCCCCTGGTTCAATTACATAATTCATGTTTTTGTCCCAAAGGCCAAGTTCCCTGCATGGAATTAAAAAACTCAATTTAGTTATTTCATTTGGATTTATTTCCGTTTTCTTAAATCCTTTCAATACTTTAACAGGTGTTGTTACTGAACTTATTTTGTCATTTATATAGACCTGAACCACCTCCTTCCCGGTTACGGCACCGGTATTTTTAATCTTAACCGATAATCTTAATGTATCTGCGGCTTTCAACTCCTTCTGGTCTATTCTCAGATCAGAATATTCGAATTGCGTATAACTTAAACCATATCCAAAAGGAAACAATGGGTCAGTGGACGAAAACACATAATCTCTTCCAGGTTTTTCCGGAGTGCCGGGTTGATGATAATCTCCTCTGCCGCTGGGTTTATAATTATAAAATACTGGAACATGACCTACACTTTGTGGAACGGAAACAGTAAGTCTTCCTGACGGCACCACCTCTCCGAATAAGATGCGGGCAACAGCATTGCCTCCCTCTTCTCCCGGATACCAGGCATCGAGGATAGCAGGAATATGTTCTTTCTCCCATTTAATACTATATGCCCGTCCGTGAACCATAATCAGTACAATTGGTTTCCCTGTTTTGTATATGGCTTGTATCAGCTCCGGCTGAATACCAGGGGGAGTCAATTCGGCCCTGTCATATCCCTCTCCACAGGTTGGATAAGCTCCCTCACCGGCCAATTCGCCCGATCCAGTTCCAGAGAGTGACATGCTTGTCCCGCCAATTACCAGTATAACCACCTCACTTTTTTTTGCCGCATTAATAGCTTCATCAAATCCGCTGCTATCCAGATCAGTTATACCGCAACCCTTTGCATAATTAATTGTAACCTTATCCTTAGTTATATTTTTTATACCCCTGAGGATGGTAACGCCTGAAGAATTATCTTTTGTAATACTGTAATCACCATATTGAACCTGATCTGCATTTGGTCCGATTACAGCCACTGACTTTAATCCGGTAGCGTTAAGTGGCAATAAATCATCCTGGTTTTTAAGTAATACTACTGATTCCTCAGCTATTTCGCGTGCCAGTTTAACCGATTCTTTTGTATGAACAAGGTCTGATACCTTTTTGGGCGCTACATATGGTCTGTCAAACAAACCTGCCCTGAATTTAACGGTTAGAATATTTTTTACTGCTTCATCAACCAGTGCAGAAATTTCATTGTCGCTTTTTGCTAAACTGATCAATTCAGAATAAGCATAATCAGAACCTTCCTGGTCAACGCCGGCTTTTAATGCAATGATAGCAGTTTCGGCTTTACTGGATGTGACTTTATGAACAGTCTGTAACATACTTACTGCTCCATAATCAGCAAATACATAGCCTTTGAATCCATATTCCTTTCGCAGAATGTCGCGAAGAAGATATTCACTGGCATGAACAGGGATACCGTTTACCTCACTATATGCAGGCATTATTGAATAGACATTAGCCTCTCTTACTGCTTTTTCAAAGGGATATAAATGCAAATTTCGCAGATCTCTTGGCCCTACTTCTACCGGCGCAATGTTTATGCCGGCAGTGGGAGTGCAATAGGCAACATAATGTTTTGCCGTACCCATCAAATGGCCCTCAGGAATATAGTTCTTTGTTACTTTCGGATCTCCCTGCATTCCTATTACGAAGGCTTTTCCCATTTCTGCTACAAGATAAGGGTCTTCACCAAAACATTCTTCAACCCTGCCATATCGAGGATCTCTTGCCAGGTCAAACAGGGGAGAAAAGGCCTGATCACAACCAGCCAAGCTACCTTCGTAAGCAATAACCTCTGCCATCTTTCTGATCATTTCCGGATTCCAGGTGCTGCCCTGGCCGATTGTCTGCGGAAAATTAGTTGCCCCATGAGCAAGAATTCCATGCATACCGCTCAGTTCTACCTGAATGGCAGGTATGCCTAATCTTGTATTTTTCCTCAGGTACTGATCAGCAGCCTGCGAGATTGCTGCAATATCTTCAATATTGGTGCGCGGAGGATCAAGACATCCTATGCTCTGACCATTAAACAGCAGTTTCAAGGCCTCCTCGGGTACTTTCCCATTTTCGTCTCTTTTAATATTTTCGAGACTAAGTTTGAGCATCTGGCTGACTTTCTCCTCAATGGTCATCCTTTTCATCAGATCTTTCACGCGTTCTTCTACCTTTACATTTGCATCTTTATAAGGCAATAATTGTCCCTGCAAACTATTAAAAGAAAAGAAGGTTAATGAGAAAAAAATGAATGTTAAATTGATTGTTTTCATCATAATATAATTTTGATTTTAAAGGCATGATGCCTGCCTGTCGGCAGACAGGCAACCGCACATGTTGATGAAGTTATATTTCAAAGTTTTTGTTCCGCCAAGGCGGGATGTGGGTTTCATAATGTCATTCAGCTTTTAGCAAAACTATCGAATAAGAAATATATAAAAAACTACTGTCTTTTCAATTCATGACACTATATATGCATAAATAAGTATTTTTACATAATTTTCCTCACAATTGAGGAGTAAAATTATGCAACCAAAGCTCGAAAAAGTATTTCCTAACCTCTCTTCTTCTATTTTCGTAAAAAGAGAAGTAGTTCCTTATATGGACTACCCATGGCACTATCACCCGGAGTTTGAAATCATCTTTGTTGAAAAAAGCTACGGCCTTCGTTTTATGGGAAATCATGTTGGTCATTTCGGAGACGGAGATTTAATGTTTATTCACTGGAAATATTTTTAACTTTGTATTATGGAAAATGACAAAAGACATGAAGAATGGTATTTTCAATCAGATTATGATTTGGATACAGCAGCTGACATGTTTAATTCTGGCCGATATGTTTATTGTATTTTCATGTGTCATTTAAGTTTAGAAAAGGCATTAAAAGGTTTATTGGTTAAATCTAAAGGTGAGTTTCCTTCAAAATCCCACAGCTTAATTTACTTTGTAGAAAAGATGGAATTAAAGATGGAGGATTCCTATTATGAGTTTCTTTTCACACTTAATAAAATTTCTATTCCAACAAGATATCCAGAAGATTTGCGAAAATTAGTTGCTGCATATTCTTCAGAACGCACTAATACTATTTTAAATCAAACAAAAGAAATTCAATTATGGATAAAACAACAATAGATGAGGTTATTCAATTTCTTAAGGAACTATTAATTAAAAATGGATTGAATTTAGATTCAATCGCTTTATTTGGATCTGCATTGACAGGTGAAATGCAGGAAGATAGTGATATTGATTTAATAATTATTTCTTCGGATTTCAGGAATAAGGACATTTTTGAACGTTCTCAAATGACAATGAAACCTGAGATAGCCACTCTTAAGAAATACAAAATTTCAATGGATGTTATTAATTTGTCACCAGAGGAATATGATGCCTCCAAAGTTAGGATGTATTACAATAGTATAAGAGTTGCATAATTAAATGCATCACCCAACACTCTTTTTGCATAAAGTGAAGTTTTATTGTAATTTTCTCCACAATTATGGAGTAGGATTATGCAACCCAAGCTCGAAAAAGTATTTCCTAACCTGGCTTCTTCTATTTTCGTAAAAAGAGAGGTGGTTCCTTATATGGATTACCCGTGGCACTATCATCCCGAGTTTGAAATCATTTTTGTTGAAAAAAGTTACGGCCTTCGTTTTATGGGAAATCATGTTGGTCATTTCGGAGACGGAGATCTGATGTTTATAAGTCCGAATTTGCCACATGTCTGGAGAAATGATGAGAGTTTTTACAGGGGGGACAAAGAGCTTTTTGTTGATGTTTACGTGATTCAATTCCGGGAAGACGCCTTGAGGGAAGGATTTTTTGACCTTCCGGAGTTTACCCATATTAAGCAGCTTTTTTTACTCGGACAACAAGGCCTGTTAATTAAAGGCAAAGATCGATGGGAAATTTCAGAATTTATTAAGAAAGTTTATAGTTCGGCCGGGATCGACAGGTTAATTATGTTTCTTAAAACTCTTGATGCAATTGCCAGATCGATAGATTATGATTTGCTTTCAAGTCCGGGCTATACAAATTCTGTTAACATTTCTGATACTGAAAGAATAAATAAAGTAATGAACTACCTGATGGAGAATTACAATAAAGAATTTAACCTGAAAGAAATTGCAGATCTTGTAAATCTGAATATATCATCGTTTTGTCGGTACTTCAGAAGCAGAACCCACAAGACCTGTTCTCAATTTATTAATGAAATCAGAATTGCTCATGCTTGCAAAATTCTGATCAACAGAAATATGACTATAACTGAAATTTGTTATCAAACTGGTTATAACAATATCTCCCATTTCAACAGGCAGTTTAAGCTGATTACCAGTTTAACTGCCAGGGAGTATTTAAAAAAATATCTGAAAAACGCTGGTTAGAATCGACATGCGACGTGCGGTATGAGGTCTTCGGTCTTCGGTCTTCCGGCTGATCCTAACGAAATAAATACTTATCCTACTTCACCGACAGCCTGTACCACTTAATGGCATTTTCGCTGCAGATCTTTCTTACAACCTCTTTCGGCAGCTTCAATCCCTGGAATTCACCCCTGAAAGACTTTGATGTCATTATTTCGTCAGAAGTAAAGTATTTCCAGTCATCAATCCAGGTTTGGTGAATGTTATCGGACAGCTCCTGATTAGTTCCTGCTCCTTCATCGGAGAGATCTGTGCCATACAACAGTCTGTCCTGATACTTAATGCAGAAATCCCGAACCTTGTTACGGTCCCTGGCTGACTGGTATTCAAGGTGGCAAATCCTTGCAGCCATATCCACTGCCATATTTGGATATTTATCAAGTCGTCTGGCAAGCTCATCTACATTCCATTCAAGGCTTCCAAGATGGCAACCCACAAATATGAGATCGGGGTGCTTTGCAAGCAAATTGTCCCTGGCACTTATCTGATCTTCATAGGATGGGTATTCAGGATGGAGGAACATGTGATACTGGGGATGTTCAGCAAAATAGCTGCTGTCGCCGCTTACAGTCATTTCGTTCAATGGCAGCCAGCAGTTCCGGGGTTCGCCGAGGTGACCTGTTATGGCAATATTCCTGCTGATTATGAAGTTAATGACAGGCTCAATTGCCGGATCATCAATCATAATGAATCTACCGCTTTTGTCTCTCTCAGTCATGCCGATATTTTTCCAGATCTTGACAGAAACAGCTCCTCCTGCAATATTATTTTCGAGGTGTGAGATTACCTTAATGCTCCAGTTCTCTGTTCCGAAGCAGGCTGTATCAAAATAAAAAGTGGCAGCATAATAAACAGTTCCGGGGTACTTTTTTATTGAATTCAGAGCAATAGCATGCTGTTTAATTACAGCAACGGAATCAGAGTGATCAACATTGATTGTCAAAAGCCTGAAATTATCTTTAATAGCCTGATCTTCAAATAAGCTCTTATCGGTATCGATATGAGCATGGGTATCAATTTTCAGAACTGATTGATAATCATCTTTTGTAAAATAATTGTTCTTGCACCCCGCGAAGATCACCAAAGCGCAAATGATATAGACTATCCTGTTATTCATTTTACTATAAAGTTGATTTTAAATATTTGAATATCAGAAATTAACGCTAAGTAAAATTAAAACCGAATATGAATATTAAGCTGATATTAGTCAAGTACTTACACTGAAGTTAACCTTACTCCCTTTCTTAATTTCCCCCAAGGGGGAAATGATCCCCTTCCCCCATTTGGGGAAGTCCCGATAGCTATCAGGAGGGAAGGGGGTAATTAACTTAAGCTGCAAGTTATTTCGGCATTACCACGAAAGGCTGCATATTCAGGAAATCAATGCTTTTCTGACAACTTGTAAACTGGTCGAAATTATACTCTTCCACTTCAACAATGCCATACTGCATTCCCGATTTTGGCGCATTCTCCCAGATTGCTTTAAAATCCATCATTCCGCTTGCGCCAAGCTCTTCCTTATCTTTTATATGCCACAACTCGAACCGACCCGGGTATTTGTTGAAATAATCGACGGGATTTGCTCCTCCGACAACAGTCCAGTAAAGATCCATCTCGAACATGACCTTTGTCGGATCAGTATTTGCGAGCATAAAGTCATATATTGTCTGACCGTCAAGCTTGGTGGAGAATTCTTTATCATGGTTATGGTAACCGAAACGAAGACCTTTGGCGTTACATTTCTCCCCAATAAAATTGAAATAGTCGCAATAACGCTTTAGTGTATCAAGACTCCTGTAAGCCTCTCCACCCATAGTTGACTGAACAAGGAACTTTACGCCTGCAGCAACATGTGCATCTATGCAAGCATCCCACCATGCCATTGTAGTTTCCATGCTGGCAGAATCAGGAAGGGCCTGCCCGGAATGGGAACTCAATATAGCCAAACCGTTAGATTCACAAAGAGATTTAAAAGCAGCTGGTTCCATACCGTAAAACTTACCGTCGCGATAACCTGCCGGCTCAACAAACTTATAACCCATTTTACTCACTTTTGCAATAGTTCCGGGTACATCTTTTGTAATAGAATCGCGTAGCGAGTACAACTGCAATCCTATATTCTTCTGAGGTGCCGTCTTACATGAATAGAGGGTGGAAAAGATAAGGCCTGTAACAGCCATTAATAGAACAATCGTAATAATACTTCTTTTTTTCATTTTGATCAGGTTTTAAAATTTGGTCTAAGATAATAATAATTTAGATAGTTGAAAAGGTTGGAAAGGTTGAAAAGGTTGAAAAGGTTGAAAAGGTTGAAAAGGTTGAAAAGGTTGAAATAGTTGAAGTTCATATTTGTTCCTATTACTATCCGCGCTTAGAATGGATAATAATATAAAGAGAAAAGACTTTTTATTAGAAACCCCTCCTGAGAGGGTTGGGTTAAACTTTTCCTGATTTTCATACACTCCAAATTATTCACTTATAAACTTCAGTAATGGGATTAAAATTGGCTGTCCTTTTTCTGCCGTATGTGAGACTTTAGTTATTTTCTCTTTATCACCTTCCTCACTTTCCTCACTGATTGAGGCAACATGGACGTAAGGGTTCATTTTGCTTATGAATATCAAAGCACGCTCCTTTGCTTCTTCAGAAAAATTTTCAAATTGCGGATATACAACGCTGATTATTTCAGCGAGTCCGGTATGCTTAGTGTAAGTAACACCTTTCAAATTGGGGGTAGTATTTTCATTTTGAACAATAACCACTGTGCCTCCTGAAGGGATCCAGTTCAGCCAGTTCATCTCGTCACCGGCATTTTTTTCACTTCCCAGCAGTATTATGGCACTGGCGTAGTACTTCTTTAATCCATCCTTAAAGAATGGGGGAAGCTTAGTACTGTTAATATACCCGGATATTAACCGGCAATTATTGTAAAGGTCAACACTGAAATTATAGTCATCGGCAACAAGTTGCCCATTATTATTCAAAAGATACGAAGCAAACAGATCAACAAGGGTCTTAAATTCGATTGTTGCAGTGTCGAGAGAGGGATTGTTCTTTAATATGGAATCTCTTATCGCCCAGGCAAATCCAGGTTTATCTGAAGGATTAAAATTGAGCTCATCATAAGTCATCTTTATCTCACGAGGCACCTCGTCCAACCTGTTAAAGTTGAGAGTAATTCTGTCAACCTGCTTTCGTACTTCATCCTCGAGTACGGGCTCAATAATTACGGACTCGTCAGGCTTTATTTCTTCAGCCACAATATCAATTGATCCTGATGCCAGACCGCTTGCCGAAACAGAGACATGAATCTTGCCTGTCTTTCCGGTTGATCTTATTACATTGGTTACAGGCATATCCTTATACCATACTCCCTCAATCTCATGATGTTTGTTAATATCTGATTCATAAATGGAAGGGCCGACCAGGGTTGCAGGTCCGGTTACAGTCCATTTAATTGTTTTATTGGCTCCGTAAACATGATTGCCCTTTGAATCAACAATAACTGCAGTAATTATTGCAACTGAACCTCGATCGGCTCCAATTTTCTGATGTGACCCGGTAAGAACTATTTTTGCAGGTTCGCCTGGAGTTATAACCTGTGCAGTAATGGCAGAGTTTTCATTCATATATTTAATAAAAACTTCTTCTAAACAGTTTAAGACCCGGATTGCAGTCAATGTCATGGTTGTATCACCGTCTACAGCAAATTTTAAACCAGGAGGGCTCGTATAGGTATCTACAACTTCTTTTCCATCAATCACCTCAGTATAAACCTTGTATAGATACGGATCCTCATATGACCACAGGTGAGGTTCTTTGATGGGTTTGCATTTCTGATCGAACTTGTATAATTGTCCGGGATTTATAATTGCATCCGATTTAATTACCTGCACGATTTCATTGTTGGCATCGGAAATTGAAGTTTGCAAAGTACAGTTTTTCATTTGTGTATTGTCATTTTTTATCCATGTTTGCACCCTTACAACGCTCTCTTTTTCTGAGACTTGTGGCGTGGTAACAATAGTACCACCCTCATGGCTTGCCGATCCCTGCATTGGTATGTAGAGTTTATCTTTCAGCACAAGAATTACATCACCATAAAAACCACCATAGACATTGAAGTTTCCTGCGGCAATCGGAGGTATTTCAAACTCATCTTTTTGGTTGTTTACTCCAACTGCCAGCACATTGTCTTCTCCTGATTTCAAGAAACCGGTGATATCAAAATCGAAAGAGTCATATCCGCCTTTATGATCCCCCAGATACTTACCGTTAAGCCAAACTTTACAATATTTCTGAACACCTTTAAACTCAATAAAAACCTTCCTGTCAGTATAATCTCTGCTAATTGAAAAATGCTTGCGGTACCAACCCCAGCCTGTCCACCCGTATGGATTGTTGCTTTCTGCAGTATTACTGATAAAAGAATGAAGCTCATCAGTGGTTTCATATGTACTCCAGGTATGTGGCAGGCTTATTGCAGGCCATTTGGAATCGTTGAAACCGGGTGATTCACAACCTTTTCCTGCAGCCTCATCAGAAAAGCAATAGAATGTCCATTGGGAATTGATGATCTTTTCAATCCTATGACTTTTCTGATTTTCGATAGGCTTCTTTTGAGCGTTCGAAACAGAAATGCAAAAAAAAGCTGAAAGCAGAAGAGTGATAATTTTCATTGTCAGGATGTTATAAAGATTAATATAGTACCTACAATATACTAAATTAAAACAAAATAGAATGTCTGATTTTTAAATTTCGACAACCATCTCATCTGCCGTCCTTCTACAACCAAACAAAAGAATTCACCCCCTGACCTCTTCTCAACTTCGTATGAGGTGAAACCACATGATCTTGTATCATATATTAATAAAAATTCTATAAATTATATATCTTATTAATAATATAACTGTTTTTTATTTGATATATAAATACATTACTTATATTTGCTTCAATTAATTAAAATAATGATGATCTCTTTTTGCAGTATCTTTTTAAACGCAAATATTAATAATAACTTACTTAGAGACAGGTTGGATAATGTCAGATTGTAACAAACAAAGAGAAACCAAATCTGATAAAAGACCTTCCAAAAACGGGAGGTTTTTTATTATAAAGAAATAGAATTGAAAAAGTTAAATCAGCAATTACAATAATTATTAATATATCATCTCATGATCCGCAACTAAGAATAATTTTTCAACAAATATAAAAAATTAAATGTTTATTAATCTATAAATTAATGACTTATGACACCAGAAACTATTCAGATCCAAATCTCAACTATTTCAGATAGATTGAAAACGGAGGAAGCAATTTGTTTCATAAAGGACAAATTCGCAAAAAGATTAGCTCACGATTTGAACCTGATTAATGTATCGGCACCAATTGCAGTGCTTGATGGGACCGGAATTAATGATGATCTTAATGGTATTGAAAAACCTATAAGTTTCTCGATAAAGGGTATAAATGGTCAAAAGGCTTTAATTGTTCAATCCCTTGCTAAATGGAAACGTCTGCGTTTAAAAGAATTCAACATTGAAGCAGGTAAAGGCTTGTTGACTGATATGAGAGCCGTGAGACCCGATGAGAATTTAAGCCCTATACACTCTATTTATGTTGATCAGTGGGATTGGGAAAAACACATTTTGCCGGAGCAAAGAGTTGTGAAATACTTAAAAACAACTGTTGAATGCATTTATGAAGTGCTAAAGGCAACAGAGAAAGATGTATGTAACATGTATCCGGAACTAACACCTGAGTTGCCTGATGAAATTTACTTTGTACATGCAGAAGAACTTTTAAAACAATTTCCCGACTTAACTGTTAAACAACGGGAAACAGAAGTTGCCCGAAGATTTGGAGCAGTATTTATAATTGGTATTGGAGCCAACCTTAGCAACGGAGAACCTCATGATGGACGTGCACCTGATTATGATGACTGGAGTACAAAAAATGAAGAAGGATATAATGGTTTGAACGGAGACATTGTCTTATGGAATCCTGTATTACAGTCAGCATTTGAAATTTCTTCAATGGGTATTCGTGTCAGTAAGGAGGCCTTGGAAAAGCAACTGGAAATAAGAGGATGTTCTGACAGAAAAAAGTTGCTATTTCATAGAATGCTACTCGACAATCAGTTACCCCTGAGCATTGGAGGTGGCATCGGACAATCAAGAGTATGTATGTTTTTTCTTAAAAAAACACATATTGGAGAAGTGCAGTCAAGCATTTGGCCGGAAACTGTACTAAAACAATTAGAAAAAGATGGGTTGAAATTGTTATAATGCAACTTTAATATTATAAAAATATGTCTTTTGATTTATTTTTTAAAAATATTTATTATATTTGCCGATAAATTTTACACAAAATATTGATGAACTCTTTATTTCATGTTATTGTCCTCCTCATTATTGCTATACGCGCATGATCCGGAAATAATATGTAGTACTATAGATATACAGAAGCTTTCCGGGAAACCGGGAAGTTTTTTTTTAATATGATCCTATTAATATGAAGAATCCACTCAGGAGCTCGAAGACAACAACCGGCAGAAATATGGCAGGGGCCAGAAGTCTGTGGCGTGCCAACGGTATGAAACAAGAACAATTTGGAAAACCGGTCATAGCTATTGTCAACTCATTTTCCCAGTTTGTTCCGGGTCATGCTCACCTGCATGAAATTGGTCAGGTCGTCAAAAAAGAGATTGAGCAGCGGGGCCTTTTTGCCGCAGAGTTCAATACAATAGCTATTGATGACGGCATTGCAATGGGACATGCCGGAATGCTATATTCTCTTCCATCGAGAGACCTGATTGCTGATAGTGTTGAATATGTGTGTAATGCACATTTGGCCGATGCAATGATCTGCATAAGTAATTGCGATAAGATTACTCCGGGGATGCTAATGGCAGCTATGAGAATTAACATTCCTGCTGTTTTTGTATCGGGAGGGCCAATGGAAGCCGGCATTCATAAAAACAAATATATTGACCTGGTAGATGCAATGGTCGCTGCAGCTGATAATACAATAAGTGATAGTGATCTGAATGATATTGAAAAATCTGCCTGTCCTACCTGTGGCTCATGCTCTGGAATGTTTACCGCAAACTCAATGAATTGTCTTAATGAAGCATTGGGCCTGGCACTTCCGGGGAATGGAACAATTGTTGCCACCCATCAGAATAGGGTGAAACTGTTTGAAAGGGCTGCAGGATTAATAGTTGACCTTGCAAACAGATTTTACAATGAAGGTGATGAGTCGGTTCTTCCTCGCTCTATAGCAACCCGAGAGGCATTTATAAATGCAATGTCGCTCGATATAGCAATGGGAGGATCTACGAATACAGTCCTGCATCTTATTGCTATAGCTCATGAAGCGGGTGTTGATTTTACTATGAAGGATATTGATGAACTTTCCAGTAAAATTCCAAATATCTGTAAGGTCGCTCCAAGTTCACAATATCATTTGCAGGATGTTAATCGTGCAGGCGGAATTTTAGCAATAATGGGTGAACTGGAACGTAGTAATTTGATAAACAGCTCTGTAAATCGGATAGATTATCCAACTCTTCGTGAAGCTATTTCCGACTGGGATATTCGGGGCGGTAAGGCGAAACCGGAAGCTTTTGATTTTTTCAGAAGTGCTCCTTTAATGGAAAAAAGCCTTAAAATGGGCTCTCATAATACAGCCTATAAAGATCTTGACACCGACAGGAAGAACGGATGCATACGAAGCGTAGAACATCCCTACAGTAAAGATGGCGGTCTGGCTGTACTTTACGGGAATATTGCACGAAAGGGGTGTATCGTCAAAACAGCCGGTATTGATTCATCATTGTTTTCATTCTCAGGTAACGCCATGATATTTGAATCGCAGGAAGATGCTGTTGACGGAATTCTTAACGGGGTCGTAAAGACCGGTGATGTAGTTGTTATAAGATTCGAAGGGCCTAAAGGAGGTCCGGGCATGCAGGAGATGCTCTACCCTACTTCATATCTGAAATCAAAGGGGCTCGATAAAAAATGTGCACTTATCACCGATGGCCGGTTTTCCGGAGGAACATCAGGCTTGTCGATCGGGCACGTATCCCCTGAAGCTGCATCAGGTGATACGTG
>Ga0315278_10000254_pt1 | contig 48389 bp, 30 predicted proteins | sample YL17G06_0_MG_FD_203880 | JGI IMG/M metagenome (GOLD analysis project Ga0315278, IMG submission 203880) | Sediment microbial communities from Yellowstone Lake, YNP, Wyoming, USA - YL17G06_0 | ecosystem: Environmental > Aquatic > Freshwater > Lake > Sediment | place: USA: Wyoming | collected... | reverse complement strand
TTACGGACAAGACCGTTGCGCTTATAAACGGCGCAGCTTCCACAGGATTTATCGAACCGGGCGATGTTATTACTTATCAATACACGATTCAGAACGTCGGCCAGGCAGTGGCATACAATGTTGACATTACCGATACCCTGCCCAGCTCCGACTTTACATACGTAGTGGGTTCTTCAACCCTTGATGCCGCGCCTATCGCCGACCCTGCCATTGCAGGCAGCAACCTGACCTGGAATACGAACAGCACCATTGCCGGCGGCAACCCGACCGGCGCGACGATTACGCTCAGGTTCAACGTAACCGTCGGCAGTGGAATACATCAGGGAACGGTTTACACTAATACAAACTGGGCGGTTAACGGCACAGACGGAGACGGAGGGGCAATCGCCCTTGCTTCCGGCGATGCGCAGGATATCGACCTCGACGACAGCGATTCGGTTGATCTTACAGGCAGAGAACCAGCCCTTATAACAGATAAGGTTGTCTCACTTGTCAACGGAGCGGTTCCGAGTTCGTTCCCGCCAATAGTCGCTCCCGGTGATCTGGTGACATTCCAGTACACTGTCACCAATGTCGGTGCTGGAACGGCTTATAACGTTGATCTCACTGATATACTGCCAAACGGATATACTTATCAAACGGGCAGTACCAGCGTCACGTGGCCATCGGGGTCGTATACAGCAAACCCGGCAATCGCAGGCGTCAATCTATCATGGGATTCCTCCGCGCAATTAGCTGGAGGACAGGCGCTTACATTAACGTTTATAACTCTTGTTACAAACGACGCATATCGTCCTCTTCCCTCCGGTAATTGGATTAATACATCCAGCGCTTTTGGAGACGACGGAGCGGGCACACCTATCCTGGCCGACAACAGCACCGATGTTCCGGCAGATATAGACCTTGATGATACAGATACTGCCGATCTTATACCTGCGCAACCTGCCTTAGTAACCGACAAGGAAGTTGTCAGCGTTAATGGTGTTATTGGAGCTATTTATATACAACCCGGCGACTATATCCGTTACAGATATACCATTACAAATGTCGGCAGAGGAATTGCTTTCAATGTTGATGCGGATGACACCCTTGACATAGGTTTGTCCTATAATACTGCTTTGATTCCTCCGACAACTACAGCAGCAACCTGGACCGGCGATTTTTCAGGATCTCATATAGGTGATCCAGTAGTAACCGGAACTCCAGTAACCGGAATGTCCCTGTTGTGGGACAGTTCGACAATTCTCGGAACAAGCGACGGAATTATTCTCACTTCCGGCGCTGTGCTGACTATGGAATATGATATTTACGTAACAACTTATATCGTTGAGGGGACACCTGTTAATAATTCAGCCCACGCCGCAGCTATTGACGGGCGTGGAATTGCTGTGCCGGCAAATAACTCAGCAAATGTTATTGCTGACACTGATCTGGATGACCGTGACGGGACTGTACTGTTTACTGAGGAACCTGCTCTCATAGTCACAAAACAAGCGAGTCTGACCACAGTTCGTCCAGGCGATGTCGTAACATTTACGGTAACAGTTCAAAACGTCGGTTTGGGTGATGCACTTAACCTTTCTCTAACGGACCAGCTTCCAACCTGTTTCAGCTACATCCCCGGTTCGACTCATGTAACCTGGCCTTCAGACCCAACGGATACAGTCCTTTCACCCTGGAATATGAATCCCTCGATTGCCGGTAATAGTCTAATATTTAATATCGGTGCTAAATTGGATGGCGGAGATCCCACAGGCGAAACTCTTACCATGACATTCAGTTCTCTCGTAGGGACAGGATGCCCGACAGAGGTAACTAATAATGTTCTGGCAAGAGGTGTTGACGGAGACAGCAATCCGATAATCCTCGGTGGAGTTGATCCAGACGATACGGATTGGGATGATGCTGATTCCGTTGATTTGATTGTTCTTGTTCCTGAACTCAAGCTGCAAAAATCAATCGCGCTTATCAATGGATCGGTTCCTGGGAAAACCATTCAGCCTGGAGATATCATAACCTATGAAATTATTATCAGGAATACAGGCCTTGCGCCTCTTACAAGATTGGTTGTTACGGATATCAAACCATCATCAACCTTCGAATATGTTCCCGGCAGCTCATTATATAATGGTTCATCTATCATCGATCCTGTTATCAGTGGACTTCAGCTCCAATATGAAATCTTAAAAACTTTGAATGCCGGAGAAACGGCGACGATGCGTCTTTCATTCAAAGCCACTTCTGTTTCAGATGGAATGGTTTATACGAACTGCGCGGATGTGGTTGGTTATGATGCTGCTGGAGGCGAAATCAATACTGACGAGAGCTGTGTGGATATTATAGGTTATGTTCCGCCAAGCGACGGCGATATCACCAAGTTAAGATGCGATGTACAAACTTCCGGAATCAATAACCGCCTTTGTGCAGGCGATATCGCGTCGTATTGCGTTACGCTTTATAACAATGACACTCTTTCGATCCACGATCCTCATTTGACGTTCATACTGCCTGTTGGGATAGAAATCGTCCCAGGAACATTTGTGCTCGACGGGAAAGTGATTCCTGATCCATCTATTACTGCCGCAACCATTGATCTTACACTTTCAACAATCCTTCCGAAAACGACATCAGTGGTATGTTTTCAAATGATCGCCACCGCCAATGCCAAACTCGGAAGAATTGATTTCAAGTTTGTTGTAACGGACAGGACCGGGAAGAGCACAACCTGCGCCATCGCCAATATAATCACTGTTGACGATTGCCAGGAGACCAATTGCGGAAGAATAGAAAAACTGAATTATCCTATTCGCGAATGTAACAGGCTCGTGGCTGTCGTAAAACCCGAATTCGATACTGCTTATGCGATGTACGCAGCAGGTTCTTTCTACAGATTTGCTGCATCCACTGCAGTAATTAACAACGCATCCGATCAGACCATTACGGCAGATTATAACGATCTCTGGAAATTCAGATTATTCGATATCGCGGAAAAGAACCTCGACGCCATCACGATGAGAGGCGGTTTAGGCGCTTTCGTGCGTATCAACGATAAGGAACGTCTTCAGGTTATTTATCAAGGCGCGGCTCCATATTTTGACAGAGATGAACGTGGGGAAGCAACCTTCTGGTCATCTGAGATTGATGATTCCATCAGCACAGCGGCTATCGGTCTAACCCTGTTCGCACAGGCCGAACGGATATTCGCACTCAAGGAAAAAACCAATTTCCTCGTTGAGTCTTCATCACAAGCTGGACTGATAGAAGAAACTGAATACCAGATGAGAGAAAAGATTCGTCTGCTTGACATTATCATCAATCAGACCTCGACACCGGCAACGCCCATATTAAAATCAATTCCAGCAACCGCAGTTATAAAAATAGTAAACGGAAAATCTGAATTTGTGGCGGGAGCTGCTGGAGACCGCATCATCGAGACATCCGCTTCCATCCTGCTCGGCGTGAGCCGTTATCTGCAATGGGAGAATTCGAATAGCTTGTCCGCTCCTCAGATGATCGAAGCCAAGACCAACGCTTGCAGCGCGGCATCGAAGATAGGAGCTCTTGCGTTCAATCAGATAACCAAATCAATTGAAAACGCAATCAATTCTTTGAAGCCATCCGGTTCTCAAGACAACGCGAATGTTGATAAAGATCAGGATTCGTCATTCGACCTGATAGCCTTGACACTTGCTTCTGAAGCATTGACGGAATGGGCGCGGACCGATGCTGCGTCTGCGAGCGAAGCCAAAGCAGCGATTAAAAAGATCGGCAACTTCGTTGCCGATCTTCAAAATCCTGATGGATCATTCTCTATCGGGAACATTTCTTCTGACTTTAAAAACCAAATCGCTGCAATCAGGATTCTTTCGGATTGTCAAAACACTGTTAGCGGAACAGACTATAATAACCATATCCTCAAGGGATATTCCTTTATTGAAAACACTCTATGGATCGACAAGTTCGGACTCTACAGATCTGGAAATACCGGCGGAGTTTTCTCCTACGACCCGTTCGACCTCGCGGTTTACATCCAGAATTACCTTAAGGATGGATTGCGATTAAGAACTCTCGGAAAAACCGCGCTTGATTCAAGGCTGCACAGGTTCCTCGATACCATATTGAACAACGGTGGAATGCAGCTCGATGACGGCTGGCGGCAGAACGAGCATCTTCTCGTGTCAAGTTTTTCCACGATTCCGAAGACGGCCGTCTTTTCGGTGCCGATGGGCAAACACCTTATGCCGGTTCTCAACGCAAAGATCGAGTTCGTTGACCCCGTGGCGCAAGCCCCTGAGTCTCTCATCGAGCTGGACGGCAAGAATCTCATCAAGCTGGAGAGCCTTAACTGTAGCGCTTCTTATGCCGCTCCTTCCCAGAGGCAGTTCGTCACGGATATCGGCAATTTCGCTCTTTCCGAATTATACGGCGCATCTCTTAACTTTTCGTCTTACACCTATCCTACATACCTTATGAACAAGTTGCCGAACACTGCATGGATGCTCGCCCGCAAGATGGGCGAATATGCTCTCTACAACTCGTTTACTCTTGATTACTCGAGCAAATCCGGTTTGGATCTTAGATTCAGCGAGAAATTGATGAAAGATATTCCCGGTGATTCCGCCTTAGCGGAAATCAAACTGCGCGAACTTCTCTCCCAGCTCTCAATATCTGCCGGCGAGAATTTCAATTTCAACGCGTTAAACGCCTTCAAACCACTGTTCGTACTCTTCGGCACCGCCCTTCCAGGATTGGACAGAAGCATGAGCGAACAGCTTATCATAAATCCTAAGTTGCTCGGCTACAGCGAGGACAGAAGGATATTCCTCTCGGATGTCGGCTTGAACCTGGCGCGGCAGGCGAACGAATACAGCTTCATCGAACAGAGCAAGGCAGAAATTAAATATGTTTTGCCGATCCTTAAAGCCCAGATCAGCGCTTCGCTTGAATTCCTGAATAAGCATTTTATGAAAGATATTGGTACAAAGAGCATATTGCCATCCTACATCTACCCTGAGATCAACAGCAGCGGTGAACCTCTGAATTATCTCTCTTCGAGAGAAAAGACTGACCTGTTCGCGTTGCTTTCCGCTCTCGACGGCACTACGGCGGCGATGGAATCAAAGGATAAAGACTTATCAACCGAAGCAAAGGGCATTGCCGATAAACTCGCAGGTTATATAATCGAAAACTTCTATGACAAGGCACTCGGCAGATTCAAGAACTCAGAGTCGGATGCAGACCTCAGCACGGTGAATTTATATTATTTGAACAAGCTCGGCCTTAAGGCTTCATCGTGGCTTAATCCGGTCGAACGCAAAAAATTCACGGATGATGCTGCAGCTTTGCTGAAAAACAGAATTCTCGGAGGTTCCACCGGCGTAAAAATCAGCGTTGATGGAAAGCCCGGAAAGGTTTCTTCGATAGTTGACATCAACACCGTCACGGCAGCCAGCTTTTCAGCAATGAGGATGGCTTTGGACATCCATAAGGCATCGAATAATCCTGAATGGCTTAGCATCGCAAAGAAACTTTGGGAAGCGCAACTTGATGAAGGCTTCGATTCCACTTTAAAGATATTCAAGGGCTCGCGCACATCGGATGAAAAATTGCAGGAGCAAGTTATCTACCGATACAACAGTTTCGATATCGGAATGGTTATCGGCGCGGTCAACGAGATAATGCCTTATCTCGATGATGACAGCCGAATCAACGCATTTGAAGGTCTAAGGGTCTTCTTCGACAAGATCGTCGAGGGCGCCGAGGTTCAGTACCTACCGTTCAAAGAAAGAGATAGATTCCATACAGGCGAGTTTGACCTTCTTCCCGGACTGAGGACTGAGGTTACAATCAAATATGATGACGATGTCATTTTGCCAAAAGGTGTATATCCGGGAGAGACAGTTAAATTCATCCTGAAATTACAGAACAGATGCGCTCCTTCGATAGCTTCAACCTCGGAGTACGATTTTATAGATATCACCGACATCTTGCCACCCAGATTCACCTACATCAAGGGTACTACTTACATAAACGGCATAAAAGGACCAGAACCGAACGGAGATGATATACTTTCCTGGCAGCTGAACGGCAAGGGATCGGAAGGTATAATCCTTCTCACATTCCTCGCAAGCGTTGATACGGATGCGACGGAAGGAGACTATATCAACTATGCGAAGATGGCATATGTTCCTGCTGGTTTCGGGACAGCCTATGTAGCCCCGAGTGGCTGGGCGCAAAGCCTTGTAAAGATACTTAAAGCCTCAGCTCTCAGATTGAAATTTTTCGAGGATGTAAACGCTAACGGCACTAGAGATGAAGGGGAAATCGAGCATCTTATCCCCTCTCTTACTCTTACACTGGATTCTCTCACGTCCTTCTCCTCAACACGCAGAGGTACTTTCGAACCCCTGTTGGTTAAACCGGGTTATCATTCTCTCTACCTGCAAACGATCAATCCGGACACATATTGGTGGCTGAGCGGTAACAATCCGATTCAGTTCCATTCCCGAATTGAAGAAGATACAGTATTGGAAGTGCCGTTGACCTTCAGAAGGATTATGGAAGGTTATACATTCCAGGATCTCAACGGCAACGGGATTTACGATAAAAATAGCGAAGGACTTGAAAACATCGAACTCGAGACCTCTTCCGGACAGACAATTATAAGCGGAGAAAAAGGTTACTTCTACTATATTTCGCAATCGCCCAATGAAACAGTAGTGATCAAATCCGGTCAGAGATTTGCTCCAGGAAAAGATGCGCGAGTTCAAATGAAGTAATCGGTAGGCATCCTGGCTTCGAGATTGAAAAAAACTAAAATAAGTGGCGACCAGCTTGACAAATCTAAACTGAGGATATATATTACCTATTAGGTCGTGTATATTATAGGTTGGATTTAATGAAATTTTCGATGAAATCGGACTATGCCCTGAGGGCTATGATGACGCTGGTCGAGTGTTACGGCAAGGCGCCTGTCTCTATCCGCGAAATGGCAAAGATTAATGATGTATCCAAGCGTTTTCTGGAGCAGATCATGCTGGAATTGAAAGAAAAAGGATATGTTGACAGTACGCTCGGCAGAGACGGCGGCTATTTTCTTTCCGAAGCCCCGGAGCAGATCACGATGGGGGAAGTCGTCCGTCATTTCGACGGCATTCTTGCCCCTATAGGATGCGTTTCCGCGACCCATTATCAGCAGTGCAGCCAGGAAAACACATGCAAATTCAGAAAGATCCCGCTTGATATAAGAAATTACATTGCCTCGTTACTCGATAACGTTACCCTTGCCGATCTAAGCAGGAATCAACCCCTTAAAACCGAAGATATCCTGTATTCTCATAACGGGACTAAAACAGCTGCTAGCTCAGTCAGTGTAAAGGGGAAGTAAAGATGGGAACGATTCCAAAACATATCTCACCAATATCAGGAGAATGCCGAACAGACGCGGATTCTAATTATTATTTTTTCAGCAAATTTCATAGATATATGATTTCTTTCTATATAACCGCTTATAGTCTCGAGCAATATAAGCATTTTAATATATTTCGATGAATCATGATACTCGTTTAAGGAGGATTACCAATGTCTCATTTAGTTTCAATAAAATCTGTTAAATCTCCTATGATTTTACTTCTTTTCGCTTTTCTGATTTCCATCGTCTTTCCCGTATTTCTAACGGCAAAGGAAGATTCTACTACTGAAATATTGAATGTTTCCTACGACCCTACCCGTGAGTTTTATGAAGAGTACAACAAGATTTTTGCTGCTTATTGGAAACAAAAAAACGGCGTGGTTCTGACTGTCAACCAATCACACGGCGGGTCCAGCAAGCAGGCTCGGTCAGTCATTGACGGTCTTGAAGCCGATGTTGTAACCCTGGCAATGTCCGTTGATATTGACGCTATAAGCATTCAGAGTGATCTCATTGCAAAGAACTGGCAGAAGAGACTCCCCAACAACAGCAGCCCTTATCTATCGACTATCGTCATGCTCGTAAGAAAAGGAAATCCGAAAGGTATTAAGGATTGGGACGACCTTGTCAAGCCAGGCGTCGAAGTCATCACGGCAAATCCTAAAACATCCGGTGCGGCAAGACTCGCCTATCTGGCTGCCTGGGGCTATATCCTTAAAAAGGAACTCGGAGACCTTTCCAAGATTAATAACACAAAATATGCAAAAGAGGTTGTCGCTGCAACTGAGAAAGCCAGAGCGTTTGTGACCGAATTGTACAAGCATGTTCCGGTCCTCGATAGCGGCGCCAGGGGTTCGACGATTACATTCGTCCAGCGAGGAATCGGCGATGTTCTTCTTGCATGGGAAAATGAAGCATATCTTTCAATCTTTAAACTCGGTCCAAATGAATTCGAAATTATTATGCCTTCCATCAGCGTTCTTGCAGAGCCTACGGTTTCAGTAGTTGATAAGGTCGTCGATAAGCACAAGACCAAAGAAGTCGCTCAAGCCTATCTCGAATATCTTTACAGCCAAGCCGGCCAGGAATTAGCAGCCAAATATTACTACAGACCAAGCAAAAAAGACCTGGTTTCTAAAAAGGATCTTTTAAAATCTTTCAAGGAAGTCGAGCTCTTTACTGTTGATGATGTTTTTGGTGGTTGGCCAAAGGCTCAAAAAGAACATTTTGAGGACGGCGGTACATTCGACCAGATGTACAACCCTTCAAAATAGAACGACAGCACTGTTTGAATCATTTTCCTCTCGACTTAGTTGCGAAAATGGTTTAAAAAGCACTGTGTAATTCATTTGGAAGTGGGGAAACCGGTATTTAGATGGCAGTAAGAAGAAAGCTATTAGCCCAAAGGCGTGTCCTGCCGGGATTCGGGCTCACTTTGGGATTTACTCTTGCATATTTATCTTTGATCGTATTGATTCCACTTGCCGGTCTCGCCCTGCGTGCAGCATCCATTAGCAGTGAAAAATTCTGGAGCATACTGAAAGACCCTCGGGTTATTGCATCTTTCAAAGTAACTTTCGGGGCTTCATTTGCAGCAGCTTTGATAAACTGTATATTCGGATTTATTGTCGCCTGGGTACTTGTGCGATATAAATTCCCCGGGAAAAAAATTGTGGATGCAATCGTGGATTTGCCATTCGCAATGCCGACCGCGGTATCAGGAATCGCGCTGACAGCTTTGTACGCTTCCACCGGTTGGATTGGAAAGTTCTTTGCGCCAATGGGCATTAAAATTGCCTATGCATGGCCGGGGGTTATGGTAGCTCTTACATTCATTGGCCTGCCATTTGTCGTCCGGAGTTTACAGCCGGCTCTTGAGGAAATCGAAGTTGAAGTGGAAGAATCCGCGGCAAGCCTCGGCGCCGGACGCATGCAAACATTCAGAAAAATCATCTTCCCTTCCCTGCTTCCGTCTTTGCTCACCGGATTCACTCTCGCTTTTGCGCGAGCGCTTGGTGAATACGGTTCCGTCGTTTTCATCGCCGGCAATCTTCCGATGAAAACGGAAATCGTTCCGCTCATGATAATCATTAAATTAGAGCAATATGATTATGCCGGGGCTACGGCTCTTGCCGCCGTGATGCTCGTTGTATCTTTCGTCCTGTTGTTAGCTATAAACTTGCTGCAGGCATGGTCAAGAAAGAGGCTTTCACCATAATCAACGATAAAGACATTATATGAAGACCAAACTTTCATTCCAAATCAGCAAAGCAACGACAGCGAAGCGATCCAAAGCTTCCGAGGATCCGCTCTGGGTTCGCTTTCTGCTTATAACGATTGCCCTCGGGTTCCTTGCTGCTTTTCTGATTCTGCCGCTTACGATAGTTTTCAAGGAAGCGTTTCAAAACGGGGTTCGGGCGTATTTCAACGCAATCAGAGATCCCATGGCGCTCTCGGCAATTCGGCTGACTTTGCTAACTGCCGCTATTGCAGTCCCTCTTAACCTGATCTTCGGTGTTGCGGCTGCCTGGGCGATTGGATATTTCAAGTTCAGCGGAAGAAACCTTCTGACAACATTGATAGACCTGCCGTTCACGATATCGCCCGTCGTATCCGGCTTGATTTTCGTATTACTATTCGGCCGCCGCGGTTGGCTGGGACCCTTCCTCGACGAGCATGGAATCAAGATTATCTTCGCTGTTCCCGGAATTGTAATAGCAACGCTTTTTGTAACTTTTCCATTCGTCGCCAGAGAGCTTATACCTCTTATGCAGTCGAAAGGCACGGAGGAAGAGGAAGCTGCCCGTGTATTAGGGGCGGGAGGATGGCGGACCTTCTGGAAGATTACATTACCGAACATCAAATGGGGTCTTCTATATGGCGTTACTTTATGCAGCGCCAGAGCTATCGGTGAATTTGGAGCCGTGTCAGTTGTTTCCGGTCATATTCGCGGCGCAACCAACACTGTGCCGCTGCATGTTGAGATACTTTATAACGAGTACAATCTTTCCGCTGCATTTGCCGTCGCATCGCTGCTGGCTTTGCTGGCAATCGTAACCCTGATTTTCAAATCTCTTTTCGGAAGAAAAATCAGCATCGTTAGAACAACATCTTCTATCGCTGTTGATGAAAAAGGAATCTTATGAGAATCGAACTGCAGAATATTTCCAAGACGTTCGGTAAATTTCAAGCTTTAAAAGATGTCACTTTGACGGTTCCATCGGGCGAACTTGTCGCACTACTTGGCCCATCAGGCTCCGGTAAAACAACGCTTCTGCGCATTATTGCTGGATTGGAGTTACCGGACAACGGAAGCGGACCGATGATGTTCGATGGCGAAAACGTAAATCGCCGTCCAATATCAGAAAGAGGCGTTGGCTTCGTTTTCCAGCATTATGCCCTTTTCCATCATATGAATGTTTTCGAGAATATAGCATTCGGGCTGAAGGTCAGACCGAAAAAACTCCGTCCTTCGAAAAAATTTATTGAGTCTAAGGTGAACGAACTTCTGAAGCTAATCCATCTCGGAGGACTTGCCAATAGATATCCTCATCAATTATCCGGTGGGCAACGTCAGAGAGTGGCTCTCGCCAGAGCCCTGGCCGTCGAACCTCAGGTTCTGCTGCTTGACGAGCCTTTCGGCGCGCTTGATGCAAAAGTCCGGTTTGAGTTGAGAAGATGGCTCCGACGGCTTCACGATGAGATCGGCGTTACCAGTGTATTCGTCACTCACGATCAGGATGAGGCTCTTGATCTTGCCGACAGGGTTTCCATGCTTAACCAGGGGCAGATCGAGCAGGTCGGCACTCCATATGAAATTTTTCACCAACCGAAGACCGAATTTGTGCTCAACTTTCTCGGCAATGTTAATTTCTTCCATGGTTCAGCCGGCGACGGAAAAGTTGTTCTCGGGAAAATCAACATAATTGCTCCTCAGTTCAAAGATATGCCGGTTCGTCCCGCTCACGTCTTTGTCCGTCCACATCAATTTGATTTGGATACAGCCGCCAAAAGCGGAAAGAGCATGCCCGCAAAAGTGACAAGAATCCATACTGCTGGTTCGTTCGTCCGCCTCGAACTTGTAACGGAGGAAAGCGAAGCCATTCAGGCCGATATCATGCCGGAAAAATTTGTGGACTTAGCTATAGATATTGGCAGCACCGTGCATGTCCATCCGAAAGAATATATGGTCTTTCTCCAAAGTGAAACCAAGCTGCCGGATACAGAAATTGACTCAAGGACTATCGCAAAAAAGAATAGAGCATTGAAAAAAACCGATAAACCAGTTTAATAATTCAATTTCAATATTACTCTATTATAGTGACGGCTTTTATTTTCAAGATCATCCACCTCGCGAATTTGAGCATCGAGAGACGCGCTGATTTGTGCGGATAGTAGCTGAATTTTAAATTTACCGATTTATTAAATTTTTTAACTCAAAAAACAGCATGGAGAATGCTTTTGAAAAACAATTGATTGTAATCTATAATCTAAAATGCACAGGAGGGCAGAAGCAATGAAAAATAATCTTAGTTTATTCTACGGAATTGGTTTAATACTGATCGGGACAATGTTATTTATTCCACAAATTTTCGGCACCGGCTGGAACGCGGATGAGTTAGCATTATTGACGGTTTCAATTATCGGTATGTTTATGGTTATTTCCTATTTCATCAGTGAAAAAAGACCATTCTCTCTCATTCTCTTCGGAACGCTCTTCTTTTTTTTAGGACTCATATTTTTTTACTCAATCGTGAACGGATGGAGTGTTTGGAAATATATCGCCCCATCCCCGCTGTTCATTCTCGCCATCTCGTTTTATTTGACATATCTGATTGATAAGCGCCATCCTTACGGTTTTTTTATCGCTGCAATCGTTCTCGGAATAGTTAGTTTGTGCATCTTTATCATTTTATCCATAATCTTTAACGAAACGATGTTCACGAGCATCGCTCTTATTATCAGCGGCCTGCTTCTCCCTTGCACATCGTTGATAAGAAAGAAAAGCGTCCAATCGTCTCCGGCAAAAACAGCTGAATCGAAAAAAACAACGCCTGCCAGGGGCAGGAGCGCAAAAAATTAGCGGTTGATCGGTCAGTTGATGAAAAAAAACATCGCCCGCTTCGCTCTAAAATCGCTCGGCATTGTATTGTTTATCCTGATATTGCTGAAAATTGATTGGGATAAATTATCTAATACCCTTTTATCGGAAACCAAGGGCAATCTACCGTATTTTCTTTTTTCTCTCATCCTCTTGATCCCGCTTCTCTATATAAAAGTCCTCCGATGGCGCTGGATATTAAAAGACCTCGGTATTCGCATATCGCAAAATGATGCGCTCAAATATTATATGATTGGCCTTTTCGCGGGTGCGGCGACACCGGGGCAATTGGGCGAGTTTATAAAAACCGTGTATCTGAGTAAAAAGGGTTATCCAGGCGGCGCATCTTTCTTCAGTGTTTTATATGACAGGATATATGACATCATTGCACTTGCATTCATCATGTTTTTCGGACTTGCTATTCTAAGCGGTTATGAAAAATCCGAACCTTTGCTCTATTTTTTTGCTTCAGGTTCGATCATATTCCTGATCTTTTTTTTGTTTTCAGGCAAGTTCCGTAAATTTATCACATTCGATCTGTTTAAGTATGTCCTGCCGGCCGGGATTAAGGCAAGGTTGAAGGAATTCGATATCAACAAAGATATCAACAGGTACCAACTGAAAATATCCACGCTCGCCGTATCCTTCCTGCTAACGATCCTCGCCTATGGGGTCGTATTCTACAGGTATTATCTTCTTCTACTAACTTTAAACCTTCACCCCCCATTCGGGACCTGGTTCGGAGGAGTAACGCTTGCGACTTTCGTCGCTCTGATCCCCATCTCCATCAGCGGGATCGGTACGAGAGATGTCGTTTTGATAGGGGTTTTAGGGACGGTTGGGATAAGCCCGGAAAAAGCGGTTGCATTTTCATTTTTAATACTGCTTCTAATGGTTTTCAACGGACTTGTGGGATTGTGTGTCTGGATGAAGAACCCTATTATTCCAAGAAAGAAAATTGAGATATGAAAAGGATTTCCATCGCCAAAAAGCTGCTCGTAATTACAACCGCGGCGCTTGCTGTTCGGCTTTTATTTTGTACAGTTTATTGGGTGGATAAGCCGATTACGCATGACGCGCAGGAATATCTTCTCCTTGCTGACAATATCGTCGAAGGAAAAGGATTCGCATATGAAATAATCCCCGGTGATAAAGTGGAACACCATGAAAGGGCTCCAGTCTATCCGTTGTTCCTCGCAGCAATTATCTCTATCTTTGGTAAAAATTATCTGGCAATAAAAATCATCCAAGCTTTGATTACGTCTCTTCTTCCGCTGATAATATTTAAAACAGCTAGAATACTGTTCGATGAAAGGACAGGCTTGATAGCCGCATGGATTATCGCTCTCTATCCCCCGCTCATTTGGGGTACCGCTGAATTCCTGAGCGAGTCTCTTTTTACGGTAATAGTGATGGCAGGATTTTATTATCTTGCAAGATATCACAGGAGCAACCTGTTCAAGGACCTCCTCATCGCCGTCCTATATTTAATAATCGCCGCCCATACCAAGCCTGTAATGTTGATGGGTTTTCCTCTAATAGTTCTTTGGATCTTTTTTCGAACAAGGAAAGATCGCTCTCCGGCATTCAAACATACGGTCTTTTTTACAATAGTCTCCATATTACTTCTCGTCCCTTGGACCGTCCGCAACTATGCCGTCCAGAAAAAATTTATCCTTATCGCTTCTGAGGGGGGAATCACTTTCTGGACCGGCAACAACCCGCTCGCGGTCGGCGACGGGGATATGGCAGCAAATCCCCAAATCAAGCAGGCGAATAACAACCTGAGAAAACAACACGGCTACCCCTCCCCTGCCGAGATGGAGAGGATTTATTACCACGAAGCATTAAAATTCATCAAAGCGGAGCCTGTATCTTTCATCTCGCTTCTTGTAAAAAAATCATTTTACTTCTGGTTTCCTGTTGGAAGATCGATGTCCCTTTTCTCCTTCAGGCATCAGCTGACAAGCCATATTAGCTATTTTCCAATACTTTTACTTGCCGGGATCGCCGCGATAACACTGATCATAGCTGGAAAAACACCCGTCCTGCCCCTGATATCAATGTTGTCCGCGATGATTGCTTGCGTCATTTTCTTTCCGCAGGAAAGATACCGAATACCGATGACAGACCCGTTCTTGATCTTGCTTGCGGCATATTTTATCGCGGGAAGATTCTCGGCATTTAAAAAAAAACATAAGCGGAAATCAAACCGCTAAAAATCCAACCCGAAATTGGAAGGACCGAACTGCTCCTCTTCATCTTCGTCAATAATCGCAGGTTTTTTTTGTGTTCCAGTCGGTGGCGGTGAAGTTACAGAAGGAGGCGGGATGGGTTCCGGGGGTATCTGAGCGAAGGGCCCTTGTGGCTGCTGGGCAAGCGCCGAAGGAACAGCGGGCATCGGCTTGGATTGTTGCATTCCGGCTTGCTGGCCTGTCCGAGGTGTGCCGAATCCCTGAAAGTCCGGCTGTGGTGGATAGGATTGTCCGGAGGTTTGAGCCGGTATGCTGTTCACATTCACCGGAGGAAATGAGTTTATACCTCCCTGTTGAATATTACCTTGACCTTGCGGATATACCGGAATTCTCTGTGTTGCCGTTTGGTGTTGTAAATAAGGGGGAACTTCCGCGTTTTCAAGCCTTTCCGGCTGTTCATAAGACTGGGGTTGATTCAAAGTTTCAGTGTTTTGATAAGGAGCGTTTTCTCTTAAAAAAGGTGGCGCTGAAAAAGGCTGTTGGGGAAAAACGCCGGACTGCTGCAACGGCGTATAAGAAGGGATTGCGGCAGGAGCAGAAAATCCTTGCCGGCCCCCTACTGGATACGGTTGCGGCGCAACTTCCACTCCATTGAGCGGCAATGTCCTGCTATCAGTTAGAGGTCTTTGCTCATAACCAGCAAATGGCGCAGGCATTTGAGGGATTTTCATCTGAAAACCGGGTTGTCCAGGAGCAGGCTGTACACCGGAAGTGTAAGAATCTTCGATAACCTCGATTTCAGGTGTAATTAAATTCTTATTATCCAGATTATTTATAATAGCAGCTGCATCTCCTCTACCGGCGACGCCCGATGATCGTTCCGGAACAGGGTTAATATTCAGGCCCAAAGGAATGAAAATTTTTGAATCGTTTGCCGGAAAAGGCGGTTTCATTGCTGCCAGTGTTTCCTTTGGAGGAATTGGAACAGCAAATTCCATTTCACGGTCTTCCTCTTCGACACCGGGTGGCAAGCCTTGTTTAATTTCATACTGGATATTTCTCTCGAATTCGATCGCCTCCTCCTCAATTTCTGCGCTTGTGGGTTGTGTATGGACAAGTGGCAGTGTCGGAGGAAGTCGGAACTCAGGTTGTTTTTCGACGACAAACGCTACATAGGGCGCAGGCTCACTGACAGACGGGAACTCGGGTTCGGTAAAATCCTGGTCATTCGCGCCGGCAGCAGCCATCTTATATGTTGCGAGCGGATCGGGCACTCCCATTCTTCCTACGGTGGTTCTGAAGCGCGATATCTCTGCAACTATATAAGAATAGTCTTTCCTTCTCGCGGATCCTGCTTTATAAAAACTCGGAGTCGAAAGCTGTGCGATGAAAGGCATTCCCGGTTTCGGGACATGCACTAACGATTTCTCGCCAGTATTTATCGAATCCGGTCTTACAGCTGGTGCCCCTGCATACATTTTTGGGTTGATCGGCTGAAAGTCGGCAGGCTCTTCATCGCTCGGAAGATCCTTTCCCGCATCAGGAGGCAAAAAATCAAGGGGTTTTTTAATATTGTTTTGCGCTATTATCTTTTCTTCTTTAGACGGCCCTACGACGGGAAAAGGCATGGCTCCATTCGCAACAATTCTGACTCCGCTTTCAGGAATCATATTTCGCTCCGTTATGAGAGATTGCTTTTGTTGCACAGGAGCTATTTTTGAAACGGGCGGATTTATTCTATTTCTCATACCCGGTGTTATCGCTGTTTTTTCTTCATGTTGATCCGCTTCATTTTTCCGTTTAAACAGTGATGGCAACTTCAGCTTGAGCTTGTCCGTCGTCATGGACGAGGCGCTTTTAACCGGATTCAGGGTTTCATTTTTCTCTTTCTTGTTATCTTCCTTGACCTTCTTGATTTTTTTAGTTGAAATTTCCGCTTTCGGCGCGGAAAGCCCTTGAATAGCGGGAGGAACGAAATAGCTTATCTTGTTTCCGCAATTTTTGCAGCTGAAGCTGATCTTTTTATTTGCATAGTTCGCAGCATCAATCTTGGACTTACTGTGGCATGCACTGCATTCTAAATCAATATAATAGGGCATTTTAGTTCGATTTTTTACAAATCCTTGTCGAAATGTTCAGACACCTGGGCAAACACTTCGACAACTGTCGGGTCAAAATATGTCCCCGAGCAATTGATAATCTCAAACTTCGCTTCTTCCGCTGAGAGGGACTGATCGTTAAAAGACAGATTGGTAAGATAATCATAGTATTCGGCCACCGACAAAATTCTTGATGCCATTGGGATATCTTCGCCTACCAACCCTTCAGGATATCCGGTCCCGTTAAAATTCTCGTGATGATGTTGTACGCATATCGAGGCATTCCTCCATGACGGTATTTTCTTCAATAAATCAGCTCCGATTGATGAATGGCGCTGATAGATCTCCTGGTTATTTCGCAAATGCGGTTCGATAAAAATAAGTCCAATATCGTGTAGGAGAGCGGCAAGATGAAGGTCATCCTTCTCCATCGAATTATCAAGCAGTATTTCTCCCATTATACCGGAGTACATTGCGACATTATGATGATGCCGGGAACCGAGTCCGTTAGCTTCGAGCATTGTGCTAATAATGCCGACAGCTTCGTTCAGATAATCCCTTTTCCCATCGGTTTTTTGGCTTGCCTGAAGGAATGAGCTGAAGTTCAAAGCGAGGTTATGAACCAGGCTCAAATCCACTCCGCTGTACCCCTCATCCCCTTTTTTGTTTATCAGCTGGATCAGGCCCAATGGTTCGCCTCTTGCATAAAGAGGGACGACAAGGATTTTTTCGATATTCATTCCGCCTAATCTATCCGTACGAAGGTCAAAAAGAGTGTCTTTTGTAATATCGTTGGTAAAATACCCTTTTTTATTATTAAAACAAAAACCGAGAATGCCCATCTTCCCTGAAACCATTGTCCCCTCGGCTGCAGCAGTCTCCATTCCATATGTCTTGGCATAGTTAAACATTCCGCCTTCTTCAATCAGCAGGATCGCTCCGGTGGGGCTGTTTGTAAGCTGAATAGAGGTTTCAAGAATCTGATCCATTACAAACGACGGGTTATCGACAGAATAAAGCATACTTCTCAGTATTACATCATTTATTCGGGTGATTTTTTCCTCCAGCTGGTCGGTTTTTGCAATCAGGGCTTCCGTATCCTTAATCGTCAGATAATAACCCGAAAGCGAAAGGATCAATAAAGCGATAATCATTATCATACCGGTACTGAGAACTGTAGTTAAGCTTCCGAGCCCGATATCCGGAAAAAGATAGATCAATGCTAAATATGATAAAAAAAGCAGCGGAAGAATTGATGATATGAAAAAAGCCAGCTGATTTCTCTTTTTCGCACCGTAAGAACTAATAGAAAAATCCTTTTTCACAAAGCGCTTCATTATCAACCTTCTTGCTTTAAATATAATATCTTAAACGATTAATGTAAAGTTTTACTTTAAAAATTCACACGATATGCTCATCTTTTGATTTTTCATTCTTCAGTGTTATTATCTCATCTTGAGGGGAAAATATGCTTGTTTACAAATCGAACCTGGAATCGAATCTCATTAAACTTATAGAAAAGCTGTACAATATAAAGATACAAAGAACCTCTCTTGAGATACCGCCGGCAAGAAGTATGGGAGACCTTGCTTGTGTCATTTCATTCGACCTCGCCAAACGCTTGAAAAAACCTCCTCGCAAGATCGCGGAAGAGATAGTCTCCAACCTTGAATTGCCGGAATACATGGAGTCCGTGAAAGTGGAAGGCGGAGGTTATATAAATTTTTTCTTTAAAAAACAAATTTTCCTGCAGTCCTTTTTCAATAGTGGCTTTCATTTTGATAACTCCTCTGCTAAAGACAAACGCGTCATCGTGGAGCACACCAGCATCAACCCGAATAAAACCCCACATATCGGCCATATAAGAAACTCTGTAATCGGCGACACTTTTGCAAGATTATGCAAAGCGCTTGGATATGACACTATCGTTCATAATTATATTGATAACACAGGGGTGCAGGTCGCGGATGTCGTCATAGGATTAACGACAATGAGAGGCATGAGTTTAGATCAGATCAGGGATGTAGGAGACAGGCTGGACAGGTTTTGCTGGGACGTCTATGCGGATGTGAGCAAATGGTATGAAGATGATCCGAACCGCAAATCCAAGCAGACTGTCGCGCTTAAAGAGATGGAGGAAGGACACGGAACCTTTGCGGATATCGGTGAATATGTTTCTTCGGTAGTCACCAGGGCACTTCTGAATCTGATGGAAAAACTCGGCATAAAATATGATTTGATTGTATGGGAAAGAGATGTTCTTGCGCTGGATCTTTGGCGGGACACATTCGAACAGCTGAAAAACAAAGGCAAACTTTTTCTTGCCGAAGACGGAGAAAAACTGGGGTGCTGGGTGATGGACCTGAAAGAAAGCCCAGCATTCTCGGAGATGGACGATCCTGATAAAATACTTGTCCGGTCCAACGGGACGATAACTTATACGGCAAAGGACATCGCCTATCATTTCTGGAAATGCGGGCTTTTAGAAAAAGATTTTCAATATCAACCCTTCTTCGAATACAAAGATGGAGATATTGTTTGGACTACCACGCTTGAACACGAAAAAAAGAAACCGTTTGTAAAATTCAATTCCGCGGATATCGCTATCAACGTTATCGATGTGCGCCAAAGCTATCCCCAAAAAGTTGTCCAAGAGGCAGTCAGAACAGTGAACTCGGATATAATGTTGCAGCACTTCGCATATGGTATGGTTGCACTAAGTTCGGCATGCATGAAAGAGCTTGGACTCGAACTCGAGCCTGAAGAAAAAGGAAAAAAATACATTGAAATGTCCGGTAGGCGGGGTCTTGGAGTCAAGGCGGATGACCTGATAGACATCTTGAATCAAAAAGCGAAAAAGAGAATAAGACAGAATCTGCCTGACCTTGGAGAGAATGAGATCGGAGAAATTGCGGAAGAAATCACAATCGGAGCTTTGAGGTATTTTCTGATCAAATTCAACAAGAATAAAGTTATCGCTTTCGATTTCGATGAAGCTCTCAGCTTCGAAGGCGATGCCGGACCGTATATACAATATTCCATCGTTCGTTCCCGCAGCATTATCAAGAAGTCCTTTGAAGCAGGGATAATTGCTTCAGCGGAATTGACCTTCAGCTTCAAAGAATGGGATTTTACATATATTAATGACGCGGAAGAGGCGGAATTAACATGGGAATTTCTCTTCAACCTGTCCCGCTTTGACGATATATCGAGACAGGCCTTTGACTCTCTTGATCTCTCGCTTATCGCCGGATGGGCGTACGATATGGCGCAATCATTCAACAGTTATTACCACAAGTATTCCATTCTCAAGGAAACTGATAAGAACCTTCAGCTGTTGCGGCTTGGGATAGTAGAGCATTATAGAAATATTATGACCGGTATAACCGGAATTCTGGGCTTGCCGATTCCCGATAAGATGTGATTTTGGGAGAATATTATTTTTTCAATGGAGGCGGAAGCTAATATGCCAAGTGAAAAAAAGAATCTATTGATCATCAACCCGAACGCTGGAAAGGGGATGGGATACAGAATGGCTTCACAGGTGGAATCTGTGTTCAATCAACGCGGCTGGCCATTCGCTACATCCTTTACGTTCGGAGTGAAACATGCCGTTCAGATCGCAAGAGATGCCGTCAGTAAGGGATTCGAAACCGTTGTGGCTGTAGGAGGCGACGGAACAATAAACGAGGTCGCCAACGGTATTGCTAATGCGAAAAATGTGAAGCTCGGAATTGTCTCGATTGGAACCGGAAATGATTACATAAAGGCGGTTGGAATCCCTTCCGACATCGAAGAAGCGGTTGATGTGATCGTTAAGGGCAAAACCCGCTTCGTGGACCTCGGCAAGGTTGAGGATATGTATTTCATCAACGGTCTCGGATGCGGTTTCGATGCGCAGGTTTCCGAGGATCTGTACAAAATCAAACGGCTGAAGGGCTTTCCCGCATACCTCTATGTTGTTTGCAAAAACCTGTTTTTTTTCAACAATCCGCTAATCGAGATGACATTCGATAAACAAGTAATAAAGCACAAATCAATGATGATATCGGTGATGATCGGTAATTGTCTCGGAGGTGGGTTCCACCTTACTCCTTCCGCCCAGGTTGACGACGGTCTTTTCGATGTCCTGAATATCGGCCATTTCCGGCTTTTAAAACGTTTTTTACATCTCCCCAAGGTCATCAAAGGAACCCATCTTAAAGTAAAGGGGGTCGAATGCTACAGAACAAAAGAAATAACAATTTCAAGCGATGCAGATGTGAAAGTCCACATTGACGGGGAAATGATGAACGTCAATACAGAACATTTTACGGTCAAGATATACAAGCAGGCGCTGCAGCTGATAGTCCCCTGATCTAACCATAGGCTCTTTGGTAATGGAGAACTTTATTCTTGGAAAAAATTAAGAAAATATTGCATTCAAAAACCGATCGGAAACCTTTCCTGGTTTTGCTTCTCGCACCGGTGATATTCACAGTTTGGAAATTCCAGGGAAGCCCGCAATTCTTCGATGCCAACCTGGCGAAATTCTTCAGCCCCGCGTCAGACCTTGCCTTTTTAAGAATTGCCTATTACGGCTTTTCTTCTCTGTTTTTCCTGTTTCTTGTACCTGCATTCATCGTTAAGGTTGTCTTCAAGGAAAAACTGTCGGACTATGGAGCCCGGTTTGCGGACGGAAAGTTCGGAGCCAAGTTTATTCTGATCGCTTTCCCTATCGTTATGATTTCAATGATACCCGTGTCTCATGATCCTCAGTATCAGGCGCTGAATCCCATGTACCCGGACGCAGGAAGGAGTATTCCGGTTTTCATTCTCTACGCTTTGATATACGGCTTGTATTACATCGGCTGGGAATTTTTCTTCCGTGGATTCATGCTGTTCGGCTTGAGGGAAAAATGCGGCGATGTCTTTACGGTTCTGATTCAGGTTTTTCCATCCTGTATCGCGCATATTGGAAGGCCGGAAGGCGAGATGATCAGTTCGATCCTTGCAGGCCTGGTCTTCGGATTCTTTGCACTTAGGTCCCGTTCTTTGTGGTATGTGCTTATCCTGCATTGGTTCATCGGGCTCGGCTGCGATGTGCTCTGCCTTATGGCAAGATGAAACCTTGTTCCGATTACTTGAATCAGAATGAATAAAGATATACTATTTATATTTATCATATATTGGAAACTAAGTAACAAATGGCGACGTTTACTTCTAAAGTTGTAAGGCAGCTGAATCTTCTTATCTACATATTAAAATCCAGCGGATCTGTAAGTTTTTTTCAGATAAAGGAAAATATGGATGATTATGCAAACGAGAATGAAGAGACATCGAGAAAACTTTTCGAAAGGGATAAAAAAGACCTGAGGGCGATGGGCATTCCGTTGGCTTATGACAAGTCGGAAGATGCATATTCAATCGAAAGATCCAGATTTTACATCCAGAAGATGATCTTGTCGGAAGAGGAAAAGTGTCTTCTGCGAGTAATGATAAATCTGTTGCTTAATACGAGGGAATTTCCGATCTTTCAAAACGAGCTCCTCTCTTCCGTGCAAAAACTTGCCGCGTCCGGTTATTATGCAATAGAAAATGCTAAATCCTGCCCTTCATATATGTTGACAAGCCAGGTTAAAAAACATGGTCACGAATTCGACTCGACTCTATATAGGATATCGATAGCCATATTCGATACGCAGAGGCTCCTCTTTGAATATCCCTCCATAACCGACGACAAAATAACCTCACGACATGTGGATCCTCTCGGGATGATGTTTCGCGATGGAACGCCTTATCTGATCGGCTATTGCCACTTGAGACGTTCGATACGAATATTTAATATCTTCAAAATAGAAAATTTAAAAATAGTAAGAATATCAAGCGAAGAAATCTCATTCACTGTCCCGAAAGATTTTAAGATTGAAAAATATTCCAATCGGGAAATATGGGAATTTGAAAATGAACCATCATATACGGCCGTAATAAGGTTTTCTTCTGAAATTGCCTGGCTTATCGAAAACCAATATTCAAATAAAATCCCCATCGAAAAGCAAAAAAACGGCGACATACTCTTTAAACCGGTCGTGTCCAACACGGAGGGAATCACTAGTTTCGTTTTGTCATTCGGCGATAAAGCAGTTGCTGAGGAACCTTTAAAATTACGCATTTATATCAAAAACGAAATCTGCAACATTTTATATGAATATGACAGGTTGCTATAGAGAAAACGATGAACAACACGCAGCTTTTTCAGAAAATATTGATGATCATCCCATATATTTTCAACCGGGGAAGTTCAGTGTCGGAGCTGGAGTTGAAACAGATGTTCGGCCTGGACCGGAACGAACTCCGCGAAATATATGGCCTGACAATTCTTCTGGGATATCCCCCGTATTCGCCTAATACTTTTTTCGACCTTTACGTTGACAAAAATGATCCGGAAAAGATACACCTCTGGATCCCACTTAATAATCTTCTTACGTTGCCAGTGAGCTTCAATATTAAGGAAGCCTTTGCGCTGATTTCAGGATATAGGCTTATCGCCCGTACCTTGCAGAACAGAAAGTTGGAAGAATTGATTGAAAAAATCAACGCCTCACTTAAGAAAACCCTCAATAACGATTTCACAGAGATTAAGCATAGGATTGATTTCAATGTCCCTGCTCAAGGCGCGGATAGAAACATAGAAGCTGTTGATTCCGCGACCAAAGACTGCAGGATGATCCGAATGAATTACTATTCCGCAAGTAAAGATAAAACCTCCAAACGAAGAATCGAGCCTTACCTTACTATAAACCATTTCGGAAAGTGGTATCTTGTCGGCTACTGCGAAGAAAATAAAGACTACCGGTCTTTCAGGTTCGATAGAATCAAAAATGTCTCGATTGAGGATGAAAAATTCCACCCCAGGACTGAATTCGACGCAATTAAATATATCGAGGCGGAGAACTTCTTTTTCGAAGACGAGGAACCGCGCGAATTCATCGAATTACGCTTCAAGAAAAGAGTTGCAAAAAACATCATGCATGAGTTTTTTAACGCGGAATTAAAAACCCTTCCTTCCGGGGATGTTCTTGCCAAGCTGCCGCTCAGGAATCCGTCCTGGATTCTGTCATCCCTCAGAAAATTCGGAGCTGATGTTCTCGTTGTTTCCCCTGAAAACTTCAAGATGACAATGATAGCCGGCTATGAAAAACTTTTGAAAAAATACGATTCCTGATTTCGCCTGCTATTCGGTTTTATTTTCCAGGCTCACCTCAGGTTTCGGCGGAAGTTTCGCAATTATTTTTTGAATAGAAGCCATTTTCTTTTCATAATCCTGTAAAAGCACCTGGATTTCCACTATCTTGCCGGAATATTTATATTTATCCCCTTCAGCCGTCCCTTGATCGAAAAATTCCTGAACTTTGCTTTTATAGGCCTGCATTTGGGTTTCCAGTTCGCCCCTTACAGACATTAAGTCTTTTATAGTTGTTGTGAAGATTACTTCGCCGTTTCCTTTATTAAGAGAAAAAACTATATCGCCGTATACATCATTTTCAGTAATGATGTTGATATTCCATCGTTCTAATTCATCCAGATTGACTATATCATTGATATAAATTGCCTTGGTAACGACCGTTTTCTTGGAGAGATCATGCTGAGTATAGACTTTTGTGGCTTGTCCGCCCTGATCCGGGAGCTGTCCCTTTTTTAACAGCTCTTCATCCTTCAACTTTCTTTTCTGATCCTCGATTCTTGCCAGCTCCGCCTGCCTTATTTTACGGCTTTCGTCCAGCTTACGGTTATACTCCTCGGTTTTTTCATAGTCTATAAGGGATTTGTGAATGCTTTCATAATTAAATTGGCCCGATTTTTTCCGCACAAACATCCACACAAGATCGGAATCTTCCTTGACCGTAGGCTTGTCCCTAACCCGAACCTTCTTGTTATCAACCAGAACGACCACGTAGTTATTCGAATCCAGCAGTTCTATTAGTTTTTTTATAGATTCTTTTTTTGCCTCATCGTCACCATTTTCGGTGATTTCCTGAGCTGCTAAATCTATTGCGTATAAAGCGATCCCGATTATCAGAAAAAATATTAAGCGCGAGATTTTTTTCATTTAACGCTCCTTGATGTTATTGTTTGTTTATATCATATAGTAAGCGATAAATCAATTGAAGAAAACAAACAAATCCTGAACTGATTCCCGAATATCGTCGTTCTATGGTGTAATAGACGCAATACTTACAAGAGGGTTGTTATCGAGAAGGAAAAATATATAATAGCAAAATGCAAGGAATGCTTGAAATGAAACGCACTTTATTTCTATTATTGATAATTACGACAGCATTGATAATCATAAGCGCCGGTAAAAATTCCGATATGAAAGAAATAATTATTCTGCACGGAGAAAAAAACGGCGATGTTTCGTTCCACCATCTCAATCATACCCAACTGCCCAATGTAAAATGTACTGATTGCCATCATAAGTTTGAACAGCCGGATAATTATCAGTCCTGCCGGAGCTGCCACGGGATAAAAACGGATATTGCCAAACCGGTGAAGGCATTTCATAAAGTATGCTTGGAATGCCATCGAACGAAAAAAGATAATCCGAAAACACCCAGAAAATGCAAGGATTGCCACTCCAAGGCGGAATTCTGAAACACAGAAACAGTAATTCCGGCATTCTATCCTTCAGGATAAACGGCGGATTATTTGGATAGCTGTTCCATTTATGGATTTTTTTAATTCATCCTGGTATTTTTGATATTTAAAGTAAAATTCTTTTTGCCATAAAAATAATTGCTGAAATCAACGATTTTAATCCGCTATCGTAAAAAATCAGCCACAGTGTTTAGCGGATAATAGATATCGTTTAATCACATTCAAAATCTCTTCCGCATCAACTTGCATGATATATCCGCTTTCCATTTTTGAGGTCTTCCCAATTTTTTCAATGGCGATAACAGGCACATCTTTTTTCTGCCGCTTCTTATCCTGCTGCATACTGTTTTCAACAACGCTGATATTGATTTTGTAACCGCCTACCGCTTTTCCGTCTAATCCATAAAGTTCCAGTATTCCTTTAATTCTTTCATAATTTTCCGTTGAAATTTTTCTTTTACTATATAGCAATTCCGATTCCACCGCGATACCGATAGCTATTGCCTCTCCATGGAGTAATTTATAATTCGATCCTTTCTCCACTGCATGCCCCGCTGTATGTCCGAAATTCAAAATCCGCCTGAATCCTTTCTCAAACGGATCAGCCTCTACAATCTTTTTCTTGACGCAGATCGAGCGATGTATGATGAAACTCACTGCGTCCAGGTTTTTCGCGAGGATTTTTTCATTGTTTTCTACCAGATAGTCGAAAAGTATACGATCTCCGATGATTGCAGTTTTAATTACCTCGGCAATACCGTTCAGAAAATGACGATGATCAAGCGTCTCCAGTGTTGAAATGTTAATAAAGACAGCAGCTGGATTATGAAAAACGCCTATCATATTTTTTCCGAACTGGTTGTTGACCGCTGTTTTACCTCCGACCGAGCTGTCAACCTGAGCGAGCAGTGTAGTCGGCAGCTGAATATATGGAATTCCTCTTTTAAATGTCGCTGCGGCAAACCCCGCAAGATCGCCCGTTACCCCACCGCCAAGAGCCAGAATAACCGTTTTTTTTCCGATATTTCTCTCGAACAGGTGATTATGTATCGCTACGAGTGTATCGTAAGTTTTGTTTTGTTCCCCTTCCATGAAAAAAATGATATCCGGTTCATCTCTGTCTGTTTTAATTTCATCTTGCGCTTGATTAAGATATTTTTTTGGAATCCCGGAATCGCTTACGAATACGAAATGATAATCATTGAAATTATGCCGGCAGAATTCGCCGAGGCCATTCCATCCGTCCGTGGAAATAAATATAGGATATTCGGAAGACTCAGCCGGAATATGGACTTTAAAATCGGAATTTATACCCAATTTTTGACCTCGGATGATCAGGCGTTGTCGCTCGAAAGCAGGAACTCGGCCGTCTTCAAATCTTCAGGCGTGGTGATCTTGAAATTCATCCTATCCCCTTCAACAAGTTGTACTAAAAACCCTGCCGAATGAACGATAGAAGATTCATCGCAGGCGTCTGCTGCCTTTATCCCCGCTTTTTCATAAGCTTTTACTATTGTGGAAAACGCATAACCCTGCGGCGTCTGAGCGGATACATACTGTTCTCTTTTCGGGTATCCCTCGATCGCTCTTCCGGCATCAGTTTTTATCAGGGTATCCGCTAACGGAAGAACAGGTACTGCTGCTCCATGGCTGATCGCTTTATCTATAACTGCATCTATCAGCCTCTGACTGGCAAATGGCCTGACCCCGTCATGGATTAACACTATTCTGTTATTATCCGGAACCTTCGCCTCATCAAAGAATCCCCCGGCAGCCATAAGACCGTTATAAACAGATTCCGCTCGTTTCACGCCGCCTGCGGTTTTTATAATGCTCTTGTCATTTACAGGCTCAAAATTATATTTTTCAATTTCATCTTCGGAAAGAACAATTATTATGCAATCTATCCGTAAATTTTTAATGAAAAGGTCAAGAGTGTGATTAAGGAGAGGTTTGCCGGCTATTTTATGGAACTGTTTCTTGACAGCCCCTCCTACCCTTTCTCCTTTGCCGCCGGCGGTGATAATCGCGATAACCATGGTTCTCACAATATATCAATCAGTATATAGAACGTCAACTTGAACAGGCGGGATGAAGAAATTATTAATTCGGCGGGCAAGCGAGATGATAATCTGTCAATTGCTGGTAAAAATGGGCTATTCTCAAAATACCGCCCTCATCGAACCATCTTCCCATTATCTGCAGGCCTATCGGAAGGCCCTTTGAATCGAGTCCGGTAGGAATGGAGATTGCCGGTATTCCGGCAAGGTTTACGTTTGCGGTATAAACATCAGAGAGATACATCGAAAGCGGATTGCCGGTCTTCTCACCTTTCTTAAAGGCTGTGGTTGGGGTGGTCGGCGTTACGATATAATCAACCTGCTTGAAGGCCTCCTCGAAATCCTGGAGGATAAGTGTTCTAACCTTCTGTGCTTTTCGGTAATAAGCATCGTAATATCCTGAGCTCAAGACGAATGTCCCGAGCATTATCCTTCGCTTTATCTCCTCGCCGAAACCCTGTTCGCGTGTCTCGGAATACAACTCTTTAAGCGTAAAATCTCCGTCGGCTCGGAAACCGTAGCGTATCCCGTCGTATCGCGCAAGGTTGCTGCTGGCTTCCGCCGGAGCGAGAATGTAGTAACAAGCGATCCCGTAGTCCGTATGAGGCAAAGAAATATCTTCGATTATGCAGCCGTTTTCCGACAATATCTTCACGGCATTTCTGACCGCTTTTTCGATTTCAGAGTCCAGTCCCTCACTGAAATATTCTTTCGGGATGCCTATCTTCACCCGTTTTAAAGGTTCACGAAGTATTGACGGATAATCGGCGACAGGCAGGGAGGATGAAGTCGAATCATACGGATCCAGCCCCGACATTGCTTTCATCAAATATGCTATATCTTCCGCTGTGCGGGCCAATGGGCCGATTTGGTCAAGCGAAGAGCCGAAAGCGACCAGGCCGTACCTTGAAATCCTGCCGTATGTCGGTTTCAATCCGCTGATGCCGCATAAAGCCGAAGGTTGCCGCACCGAGCCTGCAGTCTCGGAACCGAGTGTCGCAGGGGCCATACCAGAAGCGACGGCTGCTGCAGAGCCACCGCTGGAGCCGCCCGGAATCCTTGATATATCCCACGGATTGCCGACAGGCCCGAAGGCGGAATGCTCGTTGCTTGACCCCATGGCGAATTCGTCCATATTGGTTTTTCCGATAGTTATCATCCCTGCATCTCTAAGACGTTTCACAGCGGTTGCGTCGAAGGGGGGAGTGAAGCCGCATAATATCTTCGATCCGCAATTCGTCTCGATATCTTTGGTTATTATATTATTTTTAACGGCTATCGGTATGCCTTCAAGAGGTCCAATGCCTATTCCCCTGGCAATTTTTTCGTCAACTCTTCCCGCTTCTTCCAACGCTTCATCCGGGTGAATGGATAGGAATGCATTGAGCTTCTCGTCTATATCTCCGATCCGTTTCAGAAATGCTCCGACAATTTCGGCAGCCTTGAGCTGCTTGCCTTTAAGCAAGATATGCAGTTCGGAAATCGTTTTTCTATAAATTTCTTCAGACATCAATCGTTCGAAATGATTTTAGGGACTTTGAAAAAACCTCGGCCCGACAGAGGCGCATTGCGTAGGGCATCTTCTTTGCTTATTGATTGGCCCGTATCCGCGTCATCCCGATAGACATTTGAGATATCTATCGGATGATACGTTCCGTGGACATTTTCAGTATCCAACTGGTTGAGTTTTTCCATATACAGCAATATATCTCCGAGCTGAGAAGAGTATTTCTCCTCCTCTTGCGCGGTCAGCTTGACATGGGCAAGAGCGGCTATATGCCTTACGGTTTCAATATCTATCTTTATTTTTTCACTCATCGGGAAAAATCTTTTTCATAAAGCATCGTATTAAAAAAATAGCGGCAATTCAAGTTGTTTTACGGATATGCTCGATAGTCAAAAATGATCTGATAATCCGTCAGATTTTATTTATCGTGGATAAAGCAGACTGCGTATCTATTATAGACCGCCTTTTAGCCCATCTTGTATACTTTTCTGACCGGTTCGATCACATTCCAGGAGCATTTCAGTCCCTAAGGAAACTCCACAAGGTCGCCCGACTGAATCGTTACTTCTTCCGTTTCGGTCTTCACCCGAACTTTAGCCTCGAATAAATATGCGGTTTCATCTTCTGAATATTCCCAGTCGAAAACGCACGGTTCGCAGCTCCAAGGGGACCAATCTTTAATATTCAGTGTTTCAAGCTGCTCCTTCGATGGTTTTTGAATCTTTATTCTTTTTATCAATTTCCGCCCTTGATTTTAATAATCCACAGCTTACCGGAAAGATAATCGGTAACCCACAATCGTCCTTTCGAATCGAGCGCGAATTCATTGAGACGATAGATCGCATCCCCCCATTGCGCCGTATTCACAAACGCGGCATTGCTTTGATCGAAGCTGATCTCGCCGTATGGATAATTATGCGTCAGGATTACTGTGAAGCGTTCAGTTACCGGGCTAAATTTATACAGAACAAACCGGTCATTTTTATGTCCGGAAATATACAGGTTGCCGTCCGCTAATAATATGTTTCCAGGCTTATATCCTCCCGGAATCTGCACGGTCCTCTTCAATTGAAGAGTGTCATCTTTATAGCCGAGCACCGACAAAGTCGAATCGAGATGGTTTAAAACAAATGTTTCTTTTCTCGAAGTGTCAGCAGCTATTGCAATCGGGCCGTCACCGACGTTTATTTCGCACACTTTCTCTGCCCTCGCTTCGTCGCTGATTGAATTTACAGCTATGACAGTGTCCTCCGAAAAGCTGCACGCAAGCGCATGATCTCCCAGGAAGGCGATATCCGTCGGTGTGATTCCTGTTTCATATGTCGCGACAAGCGTCTTCAACTTGGGATTGATGCGATGCATCATGCCTTTGTCGCCGGATCTATCTCCATTTCTTAGTACCCACAGTTCACCGTTAAGAGGATTCTTCTTCAACCCCCGAAGTGCGCACTCATTGTCAACCGGGGGGGGAAGCATCAACTTTCCCCATCGGGAATTGTTTTTCAGATCGAAATAGATGAGGCGCGGTTCCTCCTTCCCCCAGATGTTTTCCGTTGCCCAGAGAGTATCACTGTCATCAATCAACGCCTTCTGTGCCAACCTGTCGGTCTGCCTTTCCGTAATCATTTCTCCTTTTAAATCCAGTTTGTAAACCCCTCCGCGGGTCGCTCTGATATAGTATGCCGGAAATACGGAATAATGGGGCCCATATGTCACATAGACATTCCCGTCGAAAGGACTATAAAGCGAATCGTGGAAATATGGATACGGCAGATTTTTGAACTGCGCGGAACCATCCGGCGAGACAATCGCAAAAGAATTGTCGGAGCCGAAGACAAAGAACCGGTCTTTCCCCGTAATTTCGACAAGACTCACAGGCGACCAGCCCGTGTGAATTGTCTTTTGCTCCAAAGTATTCACATTGAATACCGTTATAAGGCTTCCGAATGTGCCGTTAACCGCTGTTGCGCCCGACGGGATATAAATTTTCCCGAGCTTCGGAAGAAAAGCGAAATTATTCATATGCGGATAAACCGGAAAATATGGGGTATGATGATTGACCTTACGCTCAGCGACATTTATTTCGAACATTATACCTTCCGCCCATGACGGGGCATATAAAAGTCCTTTTTCCTCATCATATGCGGATGAATCAATGCCATATTTAGCCGAGTGCGGTATTTGCTCAACCTTGGGTTGTGGCGAAAATGAAACTACATGAATGAAGTCATTATTGTCATATGGAATATAGAGTTCATTTCTTTTCGTTGATATCGAGACGCCTGTCGGTTCTGTCGCTCCGGGGGGAAGTTCAACAACAATATCATCCGATCCTTTCAAGTCAACACTAAGCGCGAACCTCGATACTCTCTGATCATCCTCGACTGATAGATAAAAACGGCTGTCCTTCCAATCGGGTCCTCCCCAATGCCAGCGGGGAAATTGGGACAGCGGCAGATTCCTGGCATTTATTGATTTAAATGTGTCCGCATCGAGAATATAGAGTTTCGGCAGCGTTCCGTCGAAAATATATATTTTCCTGTCCTCCTGATCAACCCAGACGGTTCTTATCGGCGTAGGAGGCGAGACCGCGAAATACATAACATCCAGCTCTTTGCTGCCATATGGAATGAACAGCGCCTTGTCCGCTGCCGGCGTAACAACCGCCAGGTCCCCCGATAATCTTCCAACAGCCAATACATTACCGTTTTTTTCATCCACCGCGACTGACGTGAAATCATCCGGCAGCAGAACCGTTCTGGATTTTGCGGCCGCTATGTCCACGAATATCAGGGAATTTTGTCCAGCAACAGCGAACTCGCCTGTAATATGATTGACAGCTCCTCCCTGGACACGCAGCCTTCGGGGCATCCTTCCAGAAACAGGTATGACCGTTACCTTATCAGATTTAGCGTCTATTATTGCGACTGAAGAAGAATTCACGCAGGCGGCGAACACCCGGGAATTGACATCATCAGCGATAAGTATATGCGGGCCCTGAGCATTTCCGTTAAGTCCACTCAGTTTCGCGAGATCTACTTCAATGAAAGGCTTTTCCGTCGAATAGAGATGAACAAGGAAAACCATTAAAAGCGGCAAGAACGTTAAAAAATATCTTTTCATTCTAATCCCCCCATCAATATCATAAATTATATCTTCAATTCGCAAATTGGCAAATACTCCAGTTTGCAGGAGATTTGATTCTGGTTTAATATTTCAAGCGAAATGAACGCCGAAATAGGCGGCAAATCTTATTTACAATGAAAAGCATTTAATCTTAAAACTCACAAGGAGAAATCCATGAAGAGCAATATCGCCAAGGCAATAAAACTTAGGAATTCGCCGATTGCAATTATGTTTACAAACGAACAACCCAAAGAGGCGATGATGTTCGGGCAGGGGAAACGCGGCTGTGTTATCCCAATGTTTACTGCTGCTGCGGGAGGCAAAATTGTCGCTTTCAGCAGGAAAACAACCGGGTGCAACGGCGCAGTAACGGGTCTCTGCTTTGGGAATGCCTGGGATAAATTTCCAGGAGGTATAGAATATTTCTTATCAACCGGACGAGGAAAGGGATTTCCCGAAGGTGAAAGATATATCAAGACACCGAAACTCGCAAAAAAATGGATAAAATCGCTTCCTTGCATAGATATTCCTTATGAATTCGTCATTATGAAGCCTCTGGAAAAAGTTGATGAAAAAACCGATAAGCCGGTATTGCTAAGCTTCTATGCGGATGTTAACAGGATCTGTGCCTTGACGCTGCTCGCGAACTATGCCCGCGAAAACAGCGATAATGTCCTTGTCAGGTTTTCCTCAGCCTGTCAATCGCTGGTTCTTCTGCCACACATTTTTAGCAAGGAAAAACCTCAAAAAGCAGTCCTCGGCCTTTTTGATATCTCCACAAGATCACTGGTCAAGTCCGACCATTTATCATTCACAATACCCTGGAAGATGTTTCTTGAAATGGAATCGAACGTTCATGGAAGTTTCCTCGACCTTAAAACCTGGAAGAGTCTCGCTTATTAGAAATATCAAGAACTTATAAAAACCTGTAAATTTGTGATTCTGACGCAAACATTCATAGAAAACCCCGGAAGGATCTGAACAGTTCCTTCCCTCGAATCCCTTTGAAGTTTACCTCAGGACTGCGTCTTCAGGGGATTTCTTCAGAACGACAGTAAACCATGGTTTTTTAGAGGTCATATCTTCCTTACGCATAAGTATCTTTTCAGCTAACAGGAGTAAATTTTTACTCAAATGTAATAATGGAAAGGAGATAACCCCAATGGAATGAACGATAAGGATCACTCAGTTTCCGGTGGGTATTTCAACATGAAAACAACATCCTTTATCCGGTTTGTTCACTGCCCATATACGGCCCTTATGCAGATTCATAATCTCACGAGAGATATAAAGACCAAATCCCATTCCATAAGCTCTCATATTCGCTTTATCCTTCATCTCCGCCTGATAGTATCGGTCAAAAATCATTTCTGCGGATTCTTCGGGCACTCCAGGCCCTTCGTCGCATATTTTTACAGATATGGAATCTCCACCGGTATCCTTATAATGAACCGATATGGCGCCCCCTTCGGGAGAAAACTTGATCGCATTGGAAAGGATATTATTGAACACCTGCTCCATCTTCAATGGGTCAACGCTGACCATCCTTGATTCACCGTCCGTTTTGAAGTTCATACTCAGATTTCGATTTTTCATCGCAATATAGTTCATATCGATACATGCTTGCAAAATCTTATTGAGGAGCACAGGTTTCATAGCCAAATGATATTTATAGTCATCAATCTTTTTTAAATCCAGAAGGTCCCGGACGAAGGCCGCCATACGATACCCGTTCTCGATGATCCGGTCTGTCCAGTTCTCGGCTTCTCTGTCATTCAATGAAGACAACTTGGTTTTCAGCATTTCAGCATAACCAACGATGGCGTTCAGAGGAACCCTTAAATCATGCGATGTGATGGCCACCATTTCGCTGTTCAAAGCGTTCAGCTTAGCCAGCTGTTCGTTTTTGATCCGGAGCTCTGCGTCCCGTTGTTTGATCATCTCCTCCGCCTGTTCGCGGGCTATCCTGTCATTGTATTTATGAACGACATCTTTTAGTACAAGTGGCAACAGTTCCAGATATCCTCCATAAGGATCCTTGATAATATAATCATAGGCGCCAGCCTTAATAGCATCTACAGCAACCTGTTCCGATCCGCTACCGGTTAATATCACAACCGGCAACGGCAATTTTTTATTAAGAATATCCTTGAGCAGGTCCAAACCTGAAATTCCTGGAAGACGATAGTCAATAACAACAATATTGTAGGAGTCAGCATTCTTCTCAAGCAAATCGTACGCATCTTCACCACGTTCACATTCTTCGATCGAATAAGGAACCCCGCTCTTGCTGAATGCCCTGTTGATGGAGAGTCTGTCAAATTCATTATCCTCGATAAGCAACATTTTCAGCTTGTTCGTTTCATTCGACACGATAACGCCCTTCTATAAATAAATGATCAGATTTCCCCTGAATCAATCATACTATGTCTCTTGATACCATGTCATTTTAATAACATTACTTACAGTAATATTCCAACCCTCTCTTGATAAAATTATATTTCAATATTTCATCGTTCATTATAATAATTTATGCGCCCTGAAGCTCCAATTTAGACCGGTTCCAGGGCAATATTACAAAAAAAGTGCTTCCTTCACCCACTTTCGATTCAATATAAACATGGCCGTTTAATTGGTTTACGGCTTTTTTCACTATAGCGAGACCAAGCCCCATTCCTTCATCACTGTCAGTTATATGAATCTTTTCGAAAACCTGAAAAATTTTATCGAAATTTGCCGGATCCACTCCCCTGCCGTTGTCCTTAACGAAAAATCTGACAAAATTCTCATTTTCGGACGACCACCCTATTTCCAAAATCTTCTCCGGTGAATCATTAAATTTGACAGCATTGCTCACAAGATTCTGGAATATCTGTTGGAGTAAAATCGGATCGGATTCGATGGCCGGTAAATCCTGAGGAAGTATGACAGCTATATCCAGCGGCAAGTTTAAAGTATTCAATAATCCCTTGAAAAGAATATTCATATTTATCATTTCCGAAGGTTTAAGATTTCTGCCGATTCTGGATAATGTCAGCAGCGCTTCGACATAATCAACAGAAATTCGAACCGCCTCCATCAGATATTCGAAATATTTTTCCTGGTTTTGGCTTAATATCGTTTCAAGCTCTTTCCTTAAATAATCCGCGCTGCTGTATATCGTCCTAAGAGGCTCCTTAAGATCATGTGATACAACATAGGCATAATGAGCGAACTCTTCATTTATCTCTTCAAGGTCTGATGCCTTTTTTTCCAAAGACCGCTGTATCTTCTCCAAATCCTCTATTACGCGTTTTTTATTCGTTATATCCCTCCCAATGCCTCTGGCTCCGTATAAAATTCCGTCTTCGTTATATATGGGAACAGCGCTGGCCTCGAAAATCAGGCTCTCTCCGTCTTTCTTCTTCAATGGGACTTCCTCTGATTTAATTATAAAAGGCCGTTCCCAATACAACCGTATGAGATTTTCAACTTTTTCTTGCTCATTCTGTTCAATAAGATCACCTAACTTCATTTTTCCGATGATATCCTCGTTTGAAAAACCCAGTACATCGACAATTTCCGGGCTGACGTATGTTAAATTTCCACTTAAATCAATTTCGCCAATAATATCTCCAGAAGCCTCGATCAGCGAACAGTATCTTTCCCTGCTCTTGGATAATTCCTTTTCCACTCGTTTCCGCTGTTCCATCTCGGTTGTTAGCTCATTATATGCTTTTTCAAGCTCTGCCGTTCTCTTGTGGACTTTTTCTTCAAGCTTTTCGCTGTAATCCTTCAGTATCTCCTCATTATGTTTTTTTTCAGTGATATCTGTAGCGTGCATCAACATTTGATTATCAGGAACATAGGCCATTTTTAAAAGTAGCATCTTTTGTACGCCAGTTGTTTTATTCCTGTATGTAACTTCTCTTTCGCTTGTCGTCTTCTCTTTAAAGCAACGTAAAAACTCCTTGTATTCATCCTGATATTCCTCGGCAAGACTTGAAGCCCTCGCACCCTTAGGCATGGAACCTTCTGAAAAAATATGTTTTGCGGCATCATTGAAATCCTTCAGTATCAGCTCTCCATCCTCTTCCTCCCATATATAAGTAGGAACCGGGATGCTGTTGAATTGAGCCCGCAGTTTGACCCCACTTTTAGATACTACACCTTCAGCCTTGAAGCGGGCGATTATTCCGCTTACCTGGACGGCAATTGTTTCAAGAGATTGCCTGGTGATGAATGGAATATCTTCAGTCGTTTTCGAAGCGACATTCAATGAGCCAATCATTTTTCCGCTATGTATAAGCGGAATCAGGGCTACTGCCTTCAGTCCTTCACGGGAGCATGCCGGGGTCAGTTCTGTTCCGATGTTGCTAAGCAATGAATAAACAGGTTTGCCAGCCATCATTAATTGCACGGGCTCTGATTCTCGGTTGTATTGAAGGACATCTCTGATGAAATCGGGAGAATTGCCTCTTTGAAAAGCCAGGTCGAGGCTTTTTATTTCATCATCCCATATATAGATTCCGCCGCAATCCATCTGGGAAACCAATATCGCAGCATCTACGGCAAGGCGCAGTGCATCATCAAGGTTTATTGAGAGGCACAACGCGAGCGCTAAATCATATAAAATGCTTGTCAAATATTCCGCTTTGCGGTACCGCTCTATCGAGAGTCTCAGTTTTTCATTGGTCTTTGCAAGCTCCATCGTGTTTTCATCAACTTCATGCTCAAGATCCACCCTTGATGAAATCAGTTCTTTTTCTACAGACTGTTTGGAAGTGATATCTCTCACAGTGAAGATTGCAGCCCTTGGGTTGCCTCCTTCATCTTTGAGCAATGCGGCATTCAACTGGATAAAAGCTACAGAACCGTCCTGTTTGATAATTTCATATTCATTGTTTTCGGAATATCCCTCGGACAGAAGAGCCTTAAAATTTTCCATTGCTTTCTTGCGATGTCCAGGAATGACAATACCGAAAACAGTTGTTCCTAAAACATCGTCCGAAGAAGGAGAACCATATGACTGAATAGCTCTTTTCGAAATATAAACTATTTTCCCTTCCAAATCCGTTATTACAACGGGATCAGGAACAATCTCGGCGAGTTTTTTGAACAAATCATACTCGGAGAGATCATTTCCGGTTGAAGTGTTTATTGTCAGAATTCTTGTAATAATATTGGAGATAGTTTCAACACTCAGTTTATTTTTGATAATATAATCCCGCGCGCCAGCTGAAATTGCCTGGCCCATGATTTCCTGCTTTTCCTCGGATACTATGATAACTAAAGATGCTGACGGTCTGCGCATATGAATATCTTTGATGCTCATCAAACCGCCGCTTTCAAGTATATCCATATCAAAAAAAATTATATTATATGAATTGTTCTCTATCTCTTTTAATGATTCATTATAATCGTTGATCGCCTCAATTCTGCAATTGTCCTGTTTGAGTATGGAGAAAGCTGTGTAAAATAGATCTGTAATAGCGGGGTTGTTTGTGATTAATAATACAGCATTATCATTTTCCTGAAACTCAGGTTTGACACCCATTAGTATGCCTTTAACTTCGGCGTTAATTATGAAATAATGCTATTATATTTGTATGCTTTCTTCAAGAACAATTTAGCGATGTGGAATAAGAAGCTTGTATTCATCTTACTTATTTCCTTTTATGTCCGTGCAAAACTTGGCAGTCTTGGTAACGAAATATGTAAGCATATTGTTTCGTAAAAGCTGATTGACTATAGGCCTTTTTATAATTATTATTTAAATGTGAAACCTGAAAAAACCATTAAAAAAAATATAAAAATACGAAGCCAGCTGATTCTGGTTTTGTTGGGGGTTACTATCGTTCCACTGCTGATATTCGGCTTGCTGAATATCCAAGCCAATGAAGACAATATCGAGGATTATGAAAGACTGCAGCAGACTAACCTGGCGGCAAGATTGAAAGTCGAGATTGATAATTTCATGGAACGTAACTTTGGATTGGCGCAGGCGTTATCATTTAACATCACAGCACAGATCGAAGCGTCTTCCGGGAATCGCACTATTTACGAACTCGGCACCGAGAAGCTTTTGCATGATTTCCTGCAGAGAAGCCCAAATTTTCATTTTGTGTCAGGCCAGGCGTTAAATGCCACAAAACGTATAACTCTCAGCGAGGGAATATTCAATTTCAGCATAGAAGACGAGCTCCAAAGATATTATGATGACGGCAAAGTTAAAATAAGCTCCGGCGGCACATTTATGAGCCCGGTGGTCAGATCTAAATCCCTTAGAAAAGAAGTTGTGCTTTACACGATCCCCATCTTCAGCAAAGGCAGCCCCGTGGGATTGCTATCCACTGTAATCAGCCTGGATTATATCAATCGTCTTATCCTGGAGACTGCTGGCGATAACTATGAAATTTGCGTGATAGACTCCCTGGGGAAGCTGATAAGCCAGGCTAATATGGAATACGTTAAGGACGAAAAAGATCTGAAAAACAACGAACTTCTGATTGATTATCTGAGGCCGGATTCACCCGCCGAAAGACCCAGATTCAGCATAAATCAAGTTTACGATGTCAGAGTCGCGGGGAAATCCGAAGAATACCTGGGAACATTTACACCTATCGAAAATCTTGAATGGGCTCTTGTGGTTCAGCTGAATTCACAGATCGCTTTCAAACCCGTTCAGAGGATGATCAACAGGTCCATCATTATGCTGATTTTTGCGGCGATGATCGCGGTGTTGACGGGTCTCTTTTTTGCAAATACTCTTTCGAAACCGCTAAGCATGCTTACAAAAGCCACAAACGTCATCGCCGAGGGCAAGTTCGATCTGCCGATAGATATTCACAGCCGCAATGAAATAGGCGTCCTTGCGGATAGATTCAATTCCATGTCCGGTGAAATTCAAAAATTCATCGTAAACCTGAAAGATGCGGCAAGAAAAAACAAAGATTTGTTTATATCCTCGATCAGAATGATTTCGGCTGCCGTTGACGAGAAGGACCCATACACGCGAGGCCATTCTGAGAAAGTGAGGGAATTCAGCGTCGAGATAGCGCGGATTATGGGGCTTAGCCCGGAACAGATTGAAAAAATAGCTATTTCAGCCATATTGCATGATGTCGGCAAGATTGGAATACAGGATAATGTTCTCAATAAAGCCGGCACGCTTACTCCCGATGAATTTGAAATTATGAAGCAGCATCCGGAGAAAGGGGCTTATATTATTTCTCCAATCAACGAATTGAGTGATATCATCCCAGGAATACTCTATCATCATGAAAAATGGGACGGAACCGGATATCCGAAAGGGTTAAAAAGTGAAGCGATACCGCTAACAGCAAGGATAATCGCTGTGGCGGATACATTCGATGCCATGTCATCAGACCGCCCTTACCAGAAATCAATGGAGGTGGACTATGTTTTTAAATTGCTCTTCGACTGGGCGGGAAAAAGATACGATGCCGACGTAGTCGCATCGCTCTTCCAGGCATATGAAGCCGGAAGAATCAAATTGTCTAAAACAAGGAGCAGCGTTCAGTCATGAAAATATTTAAATCCCGTAAAAAATTATTTGGGTTTTTAATCGCGGTTATAACCGTTTCAGCCTTTTATTTTTCCTGCGGGAAAGGCTACGACTCAGAAATACCAGAAGGCGTGGAAGAACATCTGGTTCATTTCCGCAATGGAAACATCGCCCTGAACCAGGGCAACTACGTGCTTGCGGAAAAAGAATTCATAACTGCAATTGAAGGCTATCCAAACAATGCGCCTTACCACAACTATCTGGGACTTGCTTACTTTTTTCAGAAAAAATATAACGAGGCTCTAATTGAATTCGACAACGGACTGAAAATAACAACCGAATACGGAGACTTGCACAATAACAAAGGGCTGGCATTCCTCGCGCTCGGGAAAAGCGATGATGCCCTTAACGAATTTAAAAAAGCTCTTAACACACCCGCTTATCCAACACCAGAAACAGCATATTTCAATATCGGAAGAATTTATTACACTCGTGAACAATGGGTCGAGGCTGCTTTTAACTTCGAAAAAACGATTGATATTCTGAAGAAAAGAAAAAGCCAGTTGCATCCGGAAGCACTATGTTTTTATGGCATATCATTGATGAAGCAAGGCAAATTCTTCGATGCGATTGCTCCACTCGGTGAAGCAATCAAAGCCAATCCGAAATATTTGCTTGCACATTACAACCTCGGAATTGCTTATTTCACAACCGGAAATAAAGACCGCGCTCTAAAACATTTTATGGAAGTGCGAACATTATCCTCCGTTGACGATCCGTTATATTCAGGTACGACAGATTATATAAACAAGATAAAACAGGGAAATTGATGTTAGGGAACATCCTTCCCCGCCTGAAACAGGGACTTTCGAAAACCAGACAGGCTTTTTCGGATCAAATCACCGATATCTTTGGCGCTGATAATAAACCCGGCGATAGCGAATTTCAAAAACTTGAGGAGCTGCTTATATCAGCGGATGTCGGATACACTATAGCTGATGACATTATCGCTAAAATGCGCGAAACCCCCAACCAGGAGTACCGGAATGCGGGGGGACCAAAGCAAATCTTATGTAAAATACTCGTAGACTATCTGAAAGACACGCCTAAAGGAAATGAAAGGATCCTGGATTCGAAGCCGGAAGTGCAAATGATTATTGGCGTAAACGGTAACGGAAAAACCACGTCTGTCGGAAAACTCGCTGCATATTACAGGAATATGGGTAAATCGGTTATATTATGCGCAGCGGACACATTCCGTGATGCGGCGATCGAACAGCTCTCAATATGGGGGGAAAGATCAGGATTCAGAGTTATAAAACATCAACAAGGAGCGGATGCTTCCGCAGTAATTTTCGACTCGATTAAGGCTTCCCTCGCATCCAAAGCTGATTACCTTTTAATAGACACTGCCGGCCGCCTGCATACAAAAGGAAACCTTATGCGGGAGCTGGAAAAGATGCAGAGAGTTATCTTGAAAGAATTGCCTGGTGCTCCGCATAAGATTTATCTTGTTTTGGATGCCACAACAGGACAGAACGGTATAACACAGGCAAAAGAATTCCTCGAAAGCGTGAAAGTTTCAGGGCTAATAATCGCCAAAATGGACGGCACGGCAAGAGGCGGGTTCATCTTCGGAATAAAACAGCAGACCGGTCTGCAGGTTGAATTTATCGGTATCGGCGAAAAGGCTGATGATTTGATTCCCTTTGATCCCAAACAATTTGTCGAAGCCCTTTTATTGGAATGAACTCTTCTTCAAAGACAGATATTCGTTTTATGTCAAAAGCGATAGACCTTGCACGCAAGGGCGAAGGAATGACCTCGCCTAATCCAATGGTTGGAGCTGTCCTCGTAAAAGACGGAATCATAGTCGGACAGGATTATCATAGAAAAGCCGGCCAGGCTCACGCTGAAACCCTTGCAATTGACGCCGTCGGAGGAGCAGCGAGAGACGCAACATTATATGTAAATCTCGAACCGTGCAATCATTACGGAAAAACTCCCCCGTGCACTGATGCCATCATCGCGGCAGGAATCACCCGGGTCGTTGTAGCCATACGCGATCCAAATAGAAGGGTTAAAGGAAGCGGAATCGAAAGATTGATGGAAGCTGGAATAAACACCGAAGTGGGAATTCTGCAGGATAAGGCAACCATTCTGAATGAAAAGTATCTGTATCATACTTCCACAGGGGTGCCGTTTGTAATAATAAAGGTAGCTGCAACCCTTGACGGCAAACTTGCGACTAAAACAGGTGATTCTCAATGGATTTCTTCTCCGAGAGCAAGAAAATTTGCGCACCTGCTGCGAAAATCGGTTGATGCGGTGGCAATCGGCTCTGGCACTGCATTAAAGGACGATCCGCTTTTGACCGTTCGGCTTGGACGCGAGGATTTTTTCAGCCATCGGATAATTTTCGATACAGGACTCAAAGTAAACCCCTGTGCCAGGATTTTTTTAGAAAAAGATCGAGGCAGAATCTTCATTATTACCCTAAAAAAATCCGATCTCGAGAAAAGAAAATTACTCGAAAGCGCGGGAGTAACCGTAATCGGAGTAAACGCTGACGAGAAAGGATTTCCCGATATAAAAGAGGCCCTGCTCAAGCTTTCAGAAGAAGGCATTACGTCAATCCTCGTCGAAGGAGGAGCCAGGCTGATCGCATCGTTCGTCAAGTCCGGCATGGCGAATAAACTCATAATCGTATATGCCCCGATGATCATCGGGGGACGCTCGGCCGTGCCGATGGTTGATGAACTTGGAATAGAAAGTCTCAAGGATGCCCTCATTTTAAAAAAACAATCTTGGCAGAAATTCGGCGGCGAGATGATTTTCACTGGATATTTCAAATGACTTCCTTGTACGATAAATTTATCTTCTATTTCTCAGTCTTTCTGCTTCCCATTCAAGATTGACCTTCAAAAATAATCCTAATAGGTATAAAATACAGATGAAATGTGCGTAATATCTTCCAAAAGGAAAAAAATTAGCGGTATCATCCAAAGGCGGTAAGATTTGTTCACTGGATTGATCGAAGAGACCGGGAAAATAATTGAAATCGAAAAAAAACAGGGACAGGCTTACGTCAGGATTCAATGTGAAAAAACCTTCGATGAAGCCTGTATAGGACACAGTATTTCCGTAAACGGCATTTGCCTGACGGTAAAGGAAAAACACAACAAATCTCTCCTGTTCGACGTATCGCCTGAAACCTTTTCCCGCACTACATTCGACCTGTGGAAATCCGGGTTGATTGCGAATCTGGAGCAATCCCTTACGCCGAGCTCACGTATTGGAGGCCACTTCGTACAGGGACATGTCGATTGTCAGACCGGTGTGCTGGAAATAAAAAATGAAGGGAGCTTTCAAAGGATTGTTTTCAAACTTCCCAGGAATATCGCCTCATACATTGTTGAAAAGGGGCCAGTCGCCGTGGACGGGATTAGTCTTACTGTTGCTTCATGCGACCTACATAAGTTCGAAGTCACGGTAATACCTGAAACTATTCGGAGAACCAATATTCGAACATACCGACCCGGAACTAGGGTAAACATCGAAGTTGATCTGCTCGCCAAATATATCGAAAAAATTGCGAATAAAGAAAAAAACGAAAATCATAAGGACTTTTATTCCGAGGAAAACCTGAGAAAACTTGGGTATATCTGATCATCATAATTTTCCAACGTGAATAACAACGCCTGTTTTTTCAAAGTTTTTGCTTATTCCCTGCGATTAAATTAAAATCTGCGACGGGTGTTGAATTATATTATGATAATAAAATTTCTAAAAAACTACAAATTCGAAATTCTTTTTTTTGCGGTTTTGGGAGCAGTTCTACTTCTCAATCTCGGCGCTTCCTCTCTATGGGAGCCCGACGAACCACGCTATGCGGAGGCCGTGAGAGAAATGTACGAAACGGGCGATTTCCTCACGCCTCACTATAATTATGAGTACCGTTTCGATAAACCGATATTCTACTATTGGTTGATCGCTGGTTCTTTTAAATTGTTCGGGATGAATGATTTTGCGCTAAGATTCCCTTCTGCTGTCCTGGCATTTTTAACCATCCTGTTTTTATATCTTCTCGTTCATAAAATCTATGGAAGAGCAGCGGCGGTTTGTTCCAGCGTCGTTCTTGCGACAATGTTCAACTACATTAAGCTCGGAAGATACGCTATCCCTGATGCATCATGGATCTTCTTCATCACTGCCGCTTTTTATTTCTTTTTGACCGGCCTTAATAACCCGAAAAAAACAAATCTGCATATGCCGCTTGGTTATGTCATGCTGGCATTCGCAACGATCACAAAGAGCCCCATCGGAGCCGCTATCCCGGCAATAGTGTTCGCCGTTTATATGGTCATAAGAAAAGATTGGAGCCTTTGGAAGAGAATGAAGGTCAACATCGGCATACTGATCTTATTCCTGATCTCCGCCCCCTGGTATCTGTATATGATCTTCAGGTACAAGGCTGAATATTTCCGGTATTACTTCGTTTCCGACCATTTCTTCAGGTTTTTTACATATGAATTCGGAAGGGCGCGACCGGTCTGGTACTATATTCAGATTTTGCTCGGAGACTTTCTGCCCTGGACATTGTTTTTTATATTGGCATTTTTCAATAAACAATTGCGCTTGAAAAATATCAAAGATAAAAAGTATGAGAACTATACTTTTCTAATTTTATTATGGGGAGTAATCGTTTTTGTCGTTTTTTCTCTCAGCAGCACGAAACTGCCGCATTACATAAGCCCGGCATATCCACCGTTCGCGATTCTTACAGGGCTATATCTTTCCACAGTGATAAGCGGAGAAAAAAAACTGAATATCAAATGCCGTATAGCTCAATCATTGGTTATCCTCACTTTTCTCACAGCAGGAGTACTCCTTTTAATACATATCAAATTTCTGATCAATGAAAATTTGACTGCGTTCAACACATTTCTCTGCGGGGTGATTCCACTTTTATTTTGCGCCATCCTCGTCTATCTCTTCATCACAAAAAAATTCGATCTCTACATTAAAACGGCGGGAATTGGTTTGATCGCGGCATATCTCGCTATTATTCTGCTGCTTATGCCTGTATATGAAAAAACGGTTCCATTGAAGGATATATCCCTAAACCTGAAGAAAATGCTGGAAAAAACGGATAAAGTCGCCCTCTATAAAACGATTAACCCGGCGATTATGTACTATTTGCATAAAAAAGTGATTGATATTAATACCACTGAAGACCTCGAGAAATTCCTTGCTCAGGATATGAGGATTTTTATCATCACGAAAAGTGAGAATATCCGTGACTTCGAAAACAACATACAGGCTCCTTTCTACGAAATAGATAGAAAGAGCCGATACCTCCCGAGATTTGATAATTTCTATAAAAAACCTAAAGAAGCGGTGAATTTCGAACTTGTATTGCTATCCAATAAACCAAAGTAAATTAAAAGAGGATATCCCTCTTATAGCTGAAATGCGGAGCATTCTGTAAATGCGGAGCATTCTGTAAATGCGGAGCATTCTGTAAATGCGGAGCATTCTGTAAATGCGGAGCATTCTGTAAATGCGGAGCATTCTGTAAATGCGAAGCATTCTGTAATTTTGGAAGAATTCCTTTCGTTTTCATCTTAAGCTACCAAGGTATCAGGAGTAAGACTTTTTTTAGTGAAAGCTGTTTAGAGAGTGATATTGAGTATTTGAAGCTTTTTATTTCCCCAGTTCCTCCTGAATCTGTTATTAGCCTCCAGCAACCCTACAATGAGCCATCTCAGTCGCGTGTCGCCGTGCCTGTCCCGCGCTACGATGCAGGACTCTCTGCGTGTCTTCGGGTGTTGCTATTTAAGAGAAATAAACTAACAGCAAAACAGTCCGGAAATCGGGGGTTCCTCATCAGCATAACCAGCCTTTTTTTATGCGCAAATTCTTGAGAGGAACCATAAAATGTATTTTATTATTTATGTATATTTTTTTACGATTCTAGCCAAATCATTTATTTTAAATGGTTTAGGCAATATATCATTAAATCCATGTTCATTGTATTTTGCCATCACAGGATCATTCGAGTATCCACTAGTTGCAATAGCATGTATTTTAGGATCAATCACACGAAGCCTCTTAATGACCTCTTTACCTCCAATTCCTCCAGGGATTGTTAAATCAAGTATAACTAAACCATATGGCTTTCCATCTTTATTTGATTTATCGAAATAATCAATAGCTTCAACGCCATTATGCGCAATTGTCACTTTATAACCTATACTTATTAAGAAATCTTCAACTACTTGTGTAATTGTAACTTCGTCATCCATAAATAATACTTTTCCGGTCCCTTTAACAATCTCGCTTGTTATTATTTTTGGAATTATAGCTTTCTGTCTTATTGCTGGAAGATCGATATGAATTTCTGTGCCAATACCTTCGACGGATTCGACATGAATAGAACCACCATGTTTTTTTATAATAGCGTAAGTCGTTGTAAGACCTAGCCCACTGCCACCAGTTTTAGTAGTAAAATAGGGGTCGAATATCTTATCTATATTTTCTTCAGGTATTCCGACACCGCGATCTTTGATTGTAATATTAACGTAATCGCCTGGCGTAAGGGGACTCTGTTCATTCTTTTTTATTCGAATGTTTTTAACAGCTACATTGATTACTCCGCCATTAAGCATTGACTGCATCGCATTAAGGATTAAATTATTGATGACTTGATTTATTTGGCCGATATCAACTTCAACTGACCATAAATCTTCCCCGAAAAAAAATATACAGCCAATATTAGAACCTGAAAGCATAAAGTCTACAGATTCTTTTATAATTGTTTTAATCGATGTTATTTCTTTTACAGGTGCACCCCCTTTTGAAAAAGTTAGTAACTGCTTTGTAAGACCTGTCGCTCTATCTATAGCTCTTTCTGCCTGATTCAATCTTTCATAGATTTTTTCTTCAAGTTTACCCTCCAATTTTGCGAGTTCTATATTTCCCATCATTACAGCAAGAATGTTATTAAAGTCATGTGCGATTCCGCCCGCGAGTATTCCTATTGCTTCCAGCTTTTGAACTTTTTGCGCTTCATTTTCAAGTTTTAGCTTATCTGTAATGTCACGAAATACCAGTACAAATCCTATGATTTGACTTTTTTCGTCTCTAAGTGGGGCTGAACTAAAATCAATTATCTTTACACTCCCATCGCTAGAGATCAATTTGATATCACTTTTTAGCTCTAAAAACATTGATCTCTTGATTTCATCCAGAAGCGGATACTGTGATTTAATACAAGATTCTACCCCTTCAACTTTAAAGACGATTTGAAGTGATTGACCTGCTGCCTTCTTTTGTAACCATCCTGTCATCTCTTCAGCAACTCTATTTAGTAAGATAATATTTCCTTGAGTATCAATTGTAATTACTCCATCACCTATTGACCTAAGAGTAACACTAAGCCTTTCTTTTTCAGCAATTAATTTTTCTTCTGCTCTAAGCCTTTCTATAGATGGGGATAATTGTCCGGCGAAAGTTAGAAGTAATCTCTCGTCGTCTTTCGTAAAAAATCCCGCTTGATCATGTTCAGTGTTGATAACACCTATTACGCGCTCGCCCAACTTTAAAGGTACGCATAATTCAGAGTGTGTTCTTGAATCGCCTGGTACGTATAAAGGTTCTTTTTGAACATCCGGGACAAGCATCGGTTTCCCTGTTTTTACAACCTTTCCGGTTATCCCTTCATCCAGCGATAATATTATTGCCTCTTCACCTTCCCACAATCGATAGGAAGGATGGGTTATGAGTGTGCGTGATTCTTCATTAACAAGCATAATCCCGAAATTTGTCGGATAGAGAGTTTCACCTATGATCTGAGTGGCTCTGTCGATGAGTTTATCCTGTTCTTTCTCCTCAACACAGGCGGTAGAGATGGAATGAATAACTGCAAGCTCATCGAATTGGCGTCGTATAGATTCTTCGGATTTTAGTCTTTCTATAGATGAGGATAATTGTCCGGCGAAAGTTAGAAGTAATCTCTCGTCGTCTTTCGTGAAAAATCCCGCTTGATCATGTTCAGTGTTGATAACACCTATTACGCGCTCGCCCAACTTTAAAGGTACGCATAATTCAGAGTGAGTTCTTGAATCACCTTGTACATATAAAAGTTCTTTTTGAACATCTGGGACAAGCATTGGTTTCCCTGTTTTTACAACCTTTCCGGTTATCCCTTCATCCAGCGATAATATTATTGCCTCTTGGCCTTCCCATAATCGGTAGGAAGGATGGGTTATAAGTTTTTGTGATTCTTCATCATAAAGCATAATCCCGAAATTTGTCGGATAGAGAGTTTCACCTATGATCTGAGTGGCTCTGTCGATGAGTTTATCCTGTTCTTTCTCCTCAACACAGGCGGTAGAGATTGAATGAATAACTGCAAGCTCATCGAATTGGCGTCGTATAGATTCTTCGGATTTTAGCCTTTCTATAGATGGGGATAATTGTCCGGCGAAAGTTAGAAGTAATCTCTCGTCGTCTTTCGTAAAAAATCCCGCTTGATCATGTTCAGTGTTGATAACACCTATTACGCGCTCGCCCAACTTTAAAGGTACGCATAATTCAGAGTGTGTTCTTGAATCGCCTGGTACGTATAAAGGTTCTTTTTGAACATCCGGGACAAGCATCGGTTTCCCTGTTTTTACAACCTTTCCGGTTATCCCTTCATCCAGCGATAATATTATTGCCTCTTCACCTTCCCACAATCGAT
>Ga0315278_10000253_pt1 | contig 48432 bp, 12 predicted proteins | sample YL17G06_0_MG_FD_203880 | JGI IMG/M metagenome (GOLD analysis project Ga0315278, IMG submission 203880) | Sediment microbial communities from Yellowstone Lake, YNP, Wyoming, USA - YL17G06_0 | ecosystem: Environmental > Aquatic > Freshwater > Lake > Sediment | place: USA: Wyoming | collected... | reverse complement strand
TCTTTCGCTATTCCCAGCGCATCGGACCATAATTCCACCAACCGCATCTCTACAGCAGTTACAGGGGCCATATAATCTTTGCCCGGTTCGCCTACGACAGGCCCGGGTTCCGGCAGCGCTTCCCGGTCGACTTTCCCGTTGGGATTTAAAGGCATCCTGTCCAGGAAAATAAAAAACGAGGGAATCATGTAATCCGGAAGCATCAACAAAAGAAACTGCCGTAAGCAGGAATTCATCTCCGCATCCCCCATACTTTCAAATTCTCCACCGGGTGAACGTACGATATGGGCCGCCAGGTACGGGTCGGCATTTTCCCTCTTCCGGGCTATTACCACCGCATCTTTTACACCCTCATGCTCCAGTAAACGGTTCTCTATCTCCCCCAATTCAATCCGGAAACCGCGAATCTTCACCTGGAAATCCAGTCGACCTAAGAATTCCACAGTCCCATCCGGTAACCACCGCGCCAGGTCGCCCGTTTTATAAAACCTCCGAGCTTCAAAAAACTTATGTTCCCTAAGTCCTCCTCTATTCCATAAATCCCGGTGAAATTTTTCTGAAGTTAATTCGGGATCATTTAAATAACCACGAGAAACCCCATCCCCTCCTACTACCAGCTCCCCACCAATACCCATAGGCTGCAAATGATCTTTCCTGTCTACTATATAAACAGTGGAATTGGCAATCGGTCGGCCAATAGGAATATTGGCAGTATAATCGCTTGCGATGGTAAATGTCGTGGAAAACGTTGTATTCTCAGTAGGGCCGTAACCGTTACTGATTTTCAATCGGGGAAAGCGCTTCCTTAACCGGCTAATATGAACCGGTGAAAGTACGTCGCCTCCCACCAATAGATGCCTCAAGCCTTTAAAAATTTCGCTGTCCGCCTGCAGCATCTGGTTGAATAACGGCGCAGTCATCCACATAAGCGCAATATTGAATGCGCTGAGGATTTCCTTTAAGTCATCCGCACTGAGCAGCGTCTCCTTTTCCACTAAACATAACGTCAAACCATTCAGAAGCGGCCCCCATATCTCCAACGTGGAAGCGTCGAATTCTAACGCTCCGGTTTGCAGCAGTCTCTCCCCTTCTCTGAAATCGATAAAGTCGGTATTCTTGACCAAACGAACGACATTCCGGTGGTTTACCATGACGCCTTTGGGGATGCCGGTAGAACCTGAGGTGTAAATAATGTAAGCCAGGTCCGCCGAACTCCCGGCGCGCCGCTGCCCCCGACCCTCAACCGCAATAGGTTCGGAAAACCTCCCAATGATAACAATATCTCCTTCAAAATCGACGCCGTCGGTTAACGTTAACCCATGGGTGGTCAATAGTATTCCGACATTACTGTCCCTTAACAAATATTTTTTCCTGGACTGCGGATAATCAGGGTTTATCGGCAAATACCCTCCACCGGCCTTGAGAATGGCGGTTATACCGATGATCATTTCCAGGGAATGCCTGGCCATTATTCCCACTGCCGCCTCTGCGGCCACCCCCTTGAACTGGAGAACGTACGCCAGTTTCTCGGCCCTCTCATTTAATTCATTATAGGTAAGGAATTCATCTTCATATATCACGACCGTCCTATCCGGCGTTTTTGTCGCTTGTTCTTCGAATAATCGGTGAATGGTACTGAAAACCGGGTAAGCAGCGCCGGTATCGTTGAAATCATATAGCAATTGAACCTTTTCTTCCCAACTTATGATCTCAATTTCACCGATGGATATCCGGGGATTTTCTATAACCGATGATATAACTCTCCGGAAAAACCATGAAAATCGTTCCACCGTCTCTTTTTTAAAAAGTTTTGTACAATATTCCACTTCAAACACCAGGTGCCCTGAAATTTCCGAGGCTGCCATGTTCATATCGAATTTCGCCGTATGGTCTTCTATCTCATAAGGCTTTAATGTCAATCCCGGTATTTCCAGGTCCCGGACCTCTATATTCTGCAGGACCACCATCACATCGAACAATGGATTCCGGCTGGCGTCACGGGTTAGCAATACCCTTTCCACCAATTCCTCAAAAGGAAATTCCTGGTTCTCAAAGGCTTTTAACATCTTTTCCTTGACATCCTCCAGGAACCGGAAAAACGTGATATCGCACCGGGGGTAATTTTTTAAAACCAGCGTATTGACAAACATACCAATGATACCTTCCAGGTCGGCATGCCTCCGGCCGGAAACCGCCGTGCCTACCACAATTTCTTCCTGACCGCTTATTTTAGATAAAAAGATATAATATATAGCCAAAAGCACCATAAACAATGTGGCATCCCGGGACCCGGCGATTTCATTTAATTGCCCTGTTTCTTCTCCACTTAACTCGAAAACGATATGACCTCCTTCAAATTGTTGTAGCAACGGACGGGGGTAGTCGGTGGGCAGATTCAAAACCGGTATTTCCCCTTCAAATTCCTTTAACCAGTAAATTCTTTGTTGCCGGATGGATTTTTCCATTTCCTCGCCCCTCTGCCGGTGGGCGTAATCTTTGTACTGTACCCTGAGTGGAGGTAATTCGCTGCCTTCGCCTTTATAAAAGCTCATAAACTCGTTTACCAATATCCCCATGGAAGTACCGTCAGAAATAATGTGGTGCATATCTATTACCAGGATATATTTTTCTCTTTCAATTTCCAATAATCCCACCCGCAGTAACGGAGCTTTCGACAGGTCGAAAGCACGGATAAAATGATGAATGATGAATGATGAATGATGAATTTTCCCCTCTGTGTCCCCTGTGGCTAAAACATTATATTCGATTTCAAATTCCACTTCGTCGTGAATTTTTTGTAACGGTTCACCACTAAATGTTTTGAAGGAAGTTCTTAAACTTTCATGCCGACGTATCAACTGCCGGAAGGTATTCTCCAATTTTTCCTTTTCGATATTCCCTTCCAGTATGAATGCCATCGGGAGGTTGTAAGCCGTCCCCTCCGGATACATCTGTTGTAAGATAAATAAGCTGGTCTGGGCGGCGGAAAGAGGATAATACTCTTTCCTTCCAGCCGCTTCAATGGCCTGGAACTTACTTTTTACCGCGGTATCGATAAAGGCCGCCAACCCCTGGACATACGGAGTTGTGAAAATCTCAGTCATGGGAATTCGGACATTGAACTCTTTATCGATTTTTGACAGCAATAGGGTCGCTTTTAAGGAATGCCCCCCTAACTGGAAGAAATCAGCGTTAATACTTATTTTATCTTTTTCGATTCCCAACACTTCAGACCATAATTCGGTCAATTTCATTTCAACGGCGTTCCGCGGGGGGGTATATTCCTGTCGCATGGTGGTCACATCAGGCTCCGGCAGCGCTTTCCGATCTACTTTACCGTTGGGGGTTAGGGGAATACTTTCCATATAGACAAAATATGAAGGGATCATATAATCTGGCAAATCCCTACCCAGGTATTCCCGAAGTTCCTGCATTTCCAATTTGACATCCGACACAATGTACGCGCATAAATATTTCCCCCCTACTTCATCTGTTTTGGCCAGCACCAGCGTTTGCCGGATATGGTTGTGCTTTAATAAGCGGTTCTCAATCTCTCCCAACTCGATCCGGTAGCCCCGTACCTTTAATTGCTGATCTTTTCTCCCGATGAAGTGGATATTTCCTTCCGGCAGTAAACGCGCCAGGTCGCCAGTGCGATACATGCGTTTACCCGAAAAATAAGGATGGGCAGCGTATTTTTCAGCGGTTAATTCCGGGTTATTCAAATATCCCCTGGAGACACCGTCTCCGGAAACGCAAACCTCACCGGCAATTCCCTGGGGTACTACGCGCTCTGTCGCGTCCAACAATACAATCTGGTTATTGGACAGGGGTACGCCGATAGGCACAATTTCTCCCCTGGGTTCATGAGTCGTGTAATTAACCGAGCTGCAGCAGATAGTGGTTTCAGTTGGCCCGTATCCGTTGATAATACGCATCCGGGGGCTTAAACGCATATAACCTTCCAGTACTTCATCCCGGATAGGTTCCACTCCCACCAACATTTTATTTAGACTTAAGCGGCTGCGTTGTTTCAGCAATTCTTTACAGACTTCCCCCAGGAGGGCGGGCGGTAAATAGATAAGAGTGATGGCTTCATCGAGAATGGTCCCGGCCAGGGCAAAGACATCGAACCTTTTTTGTCCCGGATATATAATCAATTGGGCTCCAAGCACCAGGGGCAGGAAAAGCTCCCATACACTGACGTCAAACATGATATTGGTCAGATTAAGGCAGCGGTCATCGACGCCGATCTCACCGTCATAACGATTATACATATGAAAAAGAAAATTGACCAGTTGGGAATGTTCCACGCCGACGCCTTTTGGGTGACCCGTGGAACCGGAAGTATAGATAACATAAACCAGGTCCCGGGGCTGGGAGTTATGATCGGGATTGGTCCCTGATACGGCGGTACCGGCCAGTATATTTTCCTGGTCAAGGTTGAACCGCACGCCGTTAAAGACTATTTTGTCTGCCGATGTGTTATGATATAATAATACATGGAGGGCGGCGTCGTTTACAATGTACTCCACCCGCCCGGTGGGGATCCTGGGATCGATGGGTAGATAAGAACCGCCGGCTTTCAAAATACCCATCATTCCAATCATCATCGGGACATCCGGTTCCACCAGCAAACCGACAACCGAATCGGCGGTAACACCCTGTTCCCGGAGTAACCGGGCCAACCGGTTGGCTCTTTTATTCAATTCCTTATAGGATAGGTTGTTTGTTATTTCGTGTGTTTCGTGTGCTTTGGGGGCCGCAGCAGCCAGGTGGTCCGGGGTTCTTTCCACCTGTTCTTCGAAAAGTCGATGAACGCTTTTATGCCGTGGGTATTCGGCCCCAGTGCGATTAAAATTGTACAGCAACCGTTCTTTTTCTTCCGCCGAAACGATTTCAATGGCCGAAATTTTCTCATCCGGTCTCTCCACCATGGCCGACACTACCTTCCTAAAATACGCAATAAATCGTTCTATAGTTTCTTGCTTGAACAGTTTGGTGCAGTATTCGAAGGAAAGCGATAGGTGATCGCCGGTTTCCCCGCTTACCAGCATTAAATCGAATTTGGCTATCCTATGCTCATAAGAGTAGGGAATTAGTTTCAGGCCGGCAATCTCTATTTCCGGGAAATCCATGTCCTGGTGGGCGAACATAGTATCGAACAAGGGATTGCGACTGGCATCCCGGTTCAATTTCAGGTTTTCTACCAATTCTTCATATTGGTATCCCTGGTTGGCAAAGGCCGCTAAAGTTTTTTCTTTTACTTCCCCCATAAATGCTCTAACTGTTTTCTGCCCGACCGGTTCATTTTTCAAGGGCAGCGTATTGACAAACATCCCGATGACCGATTGAAGTTCCGCATGGGGTCGATCTGCCGACGGCGTCCCAATTACCACTACTTCCTGGTTGCTGATTTTCGCTAAAAAGATATTGTATATGGAAAGTAACACCGTGAACAATGTGGCGCCTTCTCGGTTCGCCAACTGTTTCAATGCCCGGGTATAACGACTGTCCAGTTCGAAACTTAACATGCTTCCTGCAAAGCTCTGAACCGCGGGCCTCAGGAAATCGGTAGGTAGGTCCAGGACCGGTACTTCTTCTTCAAATTCCTTTAACCAGAAGGTTTCCTGCTGTTTGAACAGTTCTCCTTCTCTTTGCCGGTTATCCCATTCGGCATAGTCTTTGTATTGCACCTTAAGTCCAGGTAATGCCTTTCCTTCATAAAGCCGCATAAACTCTGTCGTCAAAATTCCCGTGGAGGTCCCGTCAGTGATAATGTGGTGCATATCTACAATTAAAATGGTCCGGCTATTCCCGGTTTTTATCAATCCTACCCGCAGTAAAGGCGCCCGGGAAAGATCGAAAGGCCGGATAAAAGATTTTATTATTGCCTCCGGCGGCCAGGGGGCTTTTTTTGAAAAAACCGCCCCCTGGACCCCCGCAAAAACTTTTAAAAAAGTCCGTGTTTGTCCGTGTTCGTCCGTGGCTAAATCATAATATTCAATTTCAAATTCTACATTGTCATGAATTTTTTGTACCGGTCGGTCTCCTATAATCTCAAAGGAGGTTCTTAAACTCTCATGCCTTTGAATCAACCGGGCAAAGACCGATGCCAGTTTTTCCAGGTCCAGTTCTCCCTCCAATGCCAGGGCGAAGGGGATATTATAACCTATGCTTTCCGGTGCGATCCGCTGTAAAATAAACAAACGCTTTTGCCCCGAAGACAGTTCATAATATTCTTTTTGAACTGCCGGATGTATCGCTGCATATGTCTCTTGCTGCCGTGCTTTTTTATGGAAAAACGCAATAATCTCTTCTTTTTTATTTTTTAATTCGTTTACCAGATCCGGTGTTAACGTCCCTTTGGGGGCGTTTATCTTAAGATTATCATCTTCCACTTGAAGGCCAATACCAAGGTCTTCAAGCATTGCCAATAGTTGTATTAGTGTCATAATACCAACTCCTCGATTTCTTGATTCACACCAGCCATCTCTTGTTTCTTTACCTTCACCAGTTGAGTGGCTTTGATCAATGATGCGGTTTTTCGTACAGTAGGATTACTGAATATTTCCACCAGGTCCAATTTTATATCGAAGGATTCCTGTATCCTGGTCATCATGGCGGCGGCTTTCAGCGAATGTCCACCCAACCGGAAAAAGTCGGCATTTATACTTATTATATCTTTCTTTATTCCCAGCAATTCGGACCATATCTCCACCAATTTTGTTTCTACTTCATTACCTGGGGGGGCATATTCCTGCCCGCTTCCTTCGCCGCCCCCCGGTTCCGGTAACGCATTGCGGTCTACTTTTCCATTGGCGGTTAAAGGAATTTTGTCCATCGTCACAAAATACGAGGGAATCATATAATCTGGTAAAGAACTCGATAAATAGTCACGTAATTGCTCCCCGGCAGAAACCAAGGAATCGGTGGAAGTGAAGGATGGATGAAGCACAATATAGGCAGCCAGGTATTTTTCTCCGTCTTCCCTTTCTCTTATCGATACCACCGCATCTTTGATTTCCGTTCGCGCCAGTAGAAGGTTCTCGATTTCGCCGGGTTCCACCCGAAATCCCCTGATTTTGACTTGCCGGTCTATCCTACCCAGGAAATCGATGTCGCCGTTGGGGCGCCAGCGAGCCAGGTCGCCGGTACGATATAACTTTAAATGATGAATGATGAATGATGAATGATGAAGATCAATAAATTTTTCGGATGTTAATTCCGGGTTGTTCATATAACCCAGGGCCACGCCATCTCCTCCCACCACTAACTCTCCATATATTCCTACAGGCTGTAACCGATTGTTTTTATGGACAATATAGGCCGTGGAATTGGATATGGGCCTGCCGATGGGAATGTTAATGCTGTAATCCGTATCGATTAAATGAGTCACGGAAAAAGTGGTGTTCTCGGTAGGGCCATACCCATTGATCACCCGCAGCAGCGGGAACCGATGCCGCACTTTATTAATATGCTCCGGCGACAGGACATCCCCACCCACAATTAAATAATGCAAAGGCGCGAACATCTCGATATCTTGCTGCAAAAGTTGTTTGAACAGCGGCGCACTCAGCCAGAGCGTATTTACCCCGTGGGCATTCAACACCCGCCCCAGCAGCACGGCGTCCAGGATGGCTTCCTTCGCCGCCAATACCAATTGTCCCCCGTTAAGAAGAGAACCCCATATTTCAAAAGTAGTCGCATCAAATACCGGCGCCCCGGTCTGGAGAATTCGGGTATCAAGACCAAATGCCACATAATTCGTATTTTTTACCAATCGAACGACATTGCGGTGCGTTACTATTACACCTTTGGGTTGCCCCGTTGAACCCGATGTGTAGATTACGTAAGCAAGATGGCTTGAATGATGAACGATGAATGATGAATGATGAAGGGGCGTCTGCGGCGGGCTCATTCGTTTACAATTAACAATTATTTCCTCTTCATAATCAGTTAATAAAATAGCGGCTCCGCTGTCTTTCAACATATAATCGATCCGCTCCGGTGGATATTCGACATCGATAGGCAAATAGGCGGCCCCAGCTTTTAGAATTCCCAAGAACCCTTTTACCATTTCCAGGGAACGCCCCCCTATAATCGCCGCCAGATCGCCGGGTATGATACCTTTTTCTATCAGTATCCCGGCCAATAAACCAGCCCGGGTATTAAGTTCATTATAGGTAATCGATATACCGCGGCCAATACCCGTGTCCACGACGGCAATCCTGTCCGGCGCTGCCAATGCCTGCTCTTCAAACAAACGATGAATAGTTCTTTCCCGGGGATAATCCGTATCGGTGTTGTTGAAAACAAATAATATATGTTCTTTTTCTTCTTCGGATATAATTTCGATTTCCGCTATTTTTACATCAGGCTTCTCCAGGACACCGGATATGATCCTCCGGAAATACCCGGCAAATCTTTCTACCGTTTCCATTCGAAACAATTTGGTACAATATTCAAAAACGAATGACAGGGTATCGTTAATTTCCATACCCAATAAGGTCAGATCGAATTTAGAGATACTATGTTTATTGGAGAAAGGTTTCAGTTTCAACCCCGGGATTTCCATTCCCGGTACATCCTGGGTTTGCAGTGTGAATAGGGTATCGAATATCGGATTGCGGCCGGTATCCCTGGCGACCACCACGCGCTCGACAAGTTCATCGTACTGGTAATCCTGGTTTGCAAACGCTTCCAGGGTTTTTTCTTTAACTTCTTTTAGAAATTGTTTAACGTTCTTTTCCCCGGCAGGTTCATTCCTGAGCGCCAGCGTATTGACAAACATGCCGATAATGTTTTCCAGGTCTGCATGGGACCGGCCGGCAGTGACAGTACCCACCACGATGGCCTCCCGGCCGGTTAGTTTGGCCAGGAAAATATCGTATACGACAAACAATACCATATACAATGTACTTTCCTCCTCCAGGGCAATGGTTTTCAAACCTTTCGTCTCCCGGCCATCGATCTCGAAATTAAAGATGCTTCCTTCAAAACTCTGAACTGCGGGTCTTAAGTAATCGGTGGGTAATTCCAGTACAGGAATTTCACCTTCAAACTCCTTTAGCCAGAAATTTTCCTGCTCCCGGGAAATCTCGCTTACCTGTTCATAGTGCTTCCATTCCCAGTAATCTTTGTATTGGAGCTTAAGTTCGGGTAATTCGCGGCCTTCAAAAAGGGCCATAAATTCCCTTATCAATATCCCCATGGAAAAACCGTCGGAGATAATGTGGTGAATATCCGTCATGAAGACGTACCGGTTGTCCCCCGTGTTTAGCAATCCCACCCGCAGCAGCGGGGCGCAAGAAAGATCGAAAGGTCGAATAAATGATTTTATAATTGCCTCCCTAACCTCTGCCCCCTGCTCCCTGCTCTCTAATTGTTCGATTTCGAATTCCGCGTTATCATGAATTTTTTGCACCGGTTCATTATTCACCGCAATGAATGAAGTTCTCAGGCTTTCATGCCTCTTTATCAACCGTTGAAAAGTACCTGTAATTTTTTTTATTTGAACGGTTCCTTCCAGCGTCATGATGGAAGGGATATTATAAACCGTCCCTTCCCGGTCTAGTAGGTGCAGCATGTATAATCTCTTTTGGGCCGGGGATAAGGGGTAGTATTCTCGTTTTTCGACAGGCAGCGCGGCCCTATATGCATATCGCGCGGGATTGCTTTCCGTTATCGTCCCGGCCAGTCCCCGGATGGTGGGCTTTTTAAAAAATTCTCCCAGGGATAATGTCAAATCCAGCTCTTTATGTATTTTCGCTATCATTATGGTTGCGCTTAACGAGTGGCCCCCCAATTGGAAAAAATTGGTATCGATACCAATTACATTTTTTCCTATGTGCAGGACTTCCGCCCATATCTCTGCTGCTCTTTCTTCCACGACATTTCGGGGTGCGCAATAATTCTCTCCAGCGGTTATTTCAGGCGTAGGCAGAGCTTGCCTGTCGATTTTTCCGTTGGGATTTAAAGGAATTTTTCCAATCGTTATAAAATAAGAAGGAATCATATAATCGGGCAAGGTTTGCGAGAGGTATTCCCGCAGTTCCTCGATGCCGACATTTCCTGTACAGACGATATAGGCGCACAGGTACTTACCGTCTTTTATCTCATTTACCACTACTGCTGCATCTTTTATCTTGTCATGGTTTAATAATCGGTTCTCGATTTCGCCAGGTTCCACCCGGAATCCCCTGATTTTGACCTGCCGGTCTATCCTGCCCAGGAACTCGATATTACCGCCGGAAAGCCACCGCACCAGGTCGCCGGTACGATATAACTTTAAATGATGAATGATGAATGATGAATGATGAAGATCACTAAATTTTTCGGATGTTAATTCCGGGTTGTTCATATAACCCAACGCCACTCCTTCTCCTCCCACCACTAACTCTCCATATATTCCCACCGGCTGTAACCGATCGTTTTTATCGATAATATAGGCCGTGGAATTGGATATGGGACGACCAATGGGAATGTTAATGCTGTAATCCGCATCGATCAAATGAGTTAAGGAAAAGGTTGTGTTCTCGGTAGGGCCATACCCGTTGATCACCCGCAGTAGTGGGAACCGACGCCGCACTTTATTAATATGCTCCGGCGACAACACATCACCACCGACTATTAAATAACGTAAAGGCGCGAACATCTCGATATCTTGCTGCAAAAGCTGGTTGAACAGCGGCGCACTCAACCAGAGCGTATTCACCCCGTGGGCATTCAACTCCCACCCTAGCAGTGCGGCGTCAAGGATCGTTTCTTTCAACGCCAACACCAATTGCCCTCCATTGAGAAGAGAACCCCATATTTCAAAAGTAGACGCATCAAATACCGGCGCCCCGGTCTGGAGAATTCGGGTATCAAGACCAAATGCCACAAAATTCGTATTTTTTACCAATCGCACCACATTCCGGTGTGTCACCATCACACCTTTGGGTTTCCCCGTCGAACCCGATGTGTAGATTACGTAAGCAAGATGGCTTGACTGATGAACGATGAATGATGAATGATGAAGAGGCGCCTGCGGCGGGCTCATTAGTTTACAATTAACAATTAACAATTGACAATTAACAATTATTTCCTTTTCATAATCAGTTAATAAAATAGCGGCTCCGCTGTCTTTCAGCATATAATCGATCCGCTCCGGTGGATATTCGACATCGATAGGCAAATAGGCGGCCCCGGCTTTTAGAATTCCCAATATCCCTTTTACCATTTCCAGGGACCGCCCCCCTATGATAGCCGTCACATCACCCGCTACGATACCCTTTTCTATCAGTACCCCGGCCAATAAACCAGCCTGGGTATTAAGTTCATTATAGGTAATCGATATACCGTGGACAATACCCGTGTCCACGACGGCAATCCTGTCCGGCGCTGCCAATGCCTGCTCTTCAAACAATCGATGAATGGCTTTTTCCCGGGGATAATCCGTATCGGTATCGTTGAAAACAAATAATATATGTTCTTTTTCTTTTTCGGATATAATTTCGATTTCCGCTATTTTTACATCAGGTTTCTCCAGGACACCGGATATGATCCTCTGGAAATACCCGGCAAATCTTTCTACCGTTTCCATTCGAAACAGTTTGGTACAATATTCAAAAACGAACGACAGGGTATCGTTAATTTCCATACCCAATAAGGTCAGATCGAATTTAGAGATACTATGTTTATTGGAGAAAGGTTTCAGTTTCAAACCCGGGATTTCCATTTCCGGTACATCCTGGGTTTGCAGTGTGAACAGGGTATCGAATATCGGATTACGGCCGGTATCCCTGGCGACCACCACCCGCTCGACAAGTTTATCATACTGGTAATCCTGGTTTGCAATCGCTTCCAGGGTTTTCTTTTTAACTTCTTTTAAAAATTGCTTAACGTTCTTTTCCCCGGCAGGTTCATTCCTGAGCGCCAGCGTATTGACAAACATGCCGATAGTGTTTTCCAGGTCTGCATGGGATCGACCGGCAGTGACGGTACCCACCACGATGGACTCCCGACCGTTTAGTTTGGCCAGGAAAATATCGTATACGGCAAGCAATACCATGTACAATGTACTTTCCGCCTCCAGGGCAATGGTTTTCAAACCTTTCGTTTCCCGGCCATCGATCTCGAAATTAAAGATGCTTCCTTCAAAACTCTTGACTGCGGGTCTTGCGTAATCGGTGGGCAATTCCAGTACAGGAATCTCACCTTCAAATTCCTTTAACCAGAAATTTTCCTGTTCCCGGGAAATTTCGCTTATCTGTTCATTGTGCTTCCATTCCGAATAATCTTTGTATTGGAGTTTAAGTTCCGGTAATTGGCGGCCTTCATAAAGGGCCATAAATTCCTTTATCAATATCCCTATAGAAAAACCGTCGGCGATAATGTGGTGAATATCCGTCATGAAGACGTACCGGTTTTCTCCCGTGTTTATCAATCCTACCCGCAGCAGCGGGGCGCAGGAAAGATCAAAAGGTCGAATAAAAGAGTAAATAATTGCCTCCCTGACCTCTGCCCCCTGCTCCCTGCTCTCTATTTGTTCGATTTCGAATGCCGCGTTGTCATGAATTTTTTGCACCGGTTCATTATTCACGGCGATGAATGAAGTCCTCAGGCTTTCATGTCTCTTTATCAACCGTTGAAAAGCGCCGGTAATTTTTTTTATTTGAACATTTCCTTCCAGTGTCATGATGAAAGGGAGATTATAAACCGTCCCTTCCCGGTCCAGCAGGTGCAGCAAGTATAATCGTTTTTGTGCCGGGGATAAGGGGTAGTATTCACGTTTTTCGGCAGGCGCCGCGGCCCGATATGCATATCGGGCGGGGTTGCTTCCTATTATCGTCCCGGCCAGTCCCCGAATGGTGGGTTTTTTAAAAAATTCTCCCAGGGCTAATGCTACACCCAGTTCTTTATGTATTTTCGCGATCATTATGGTTGCGCTTAACGAGTGACCCCCCAATTGGAAAAAATTGGCATCGATGCCGATTATATTTTTCTCTATGTGCAGGACTTCGGCCCATATCTCCGCTGCTTTTTCTTCTACGGTATTCCGGGGTGCACAATAATTCTCTCCAGCGATTATTTCTGGCATAGGCAGCGCCTGCCTGTCGATTTTTCCGTTGGGATTTAAAGGAATTTTTTCAATCGTTATAAAATAAGAAGGAATCATATAATCGGGCAAGCTTTGCGAGAGATATTCCCGCAGTTCCTCGATGCCGACATTTCCTGTACAGACGATATAGGCGCACAGGTAATTATCGCCCCCTTTTATCTCTTTTACCACTACTGCCACATCTTTTATCTTGTCATGGTTTAATAATTGGTTCTCGATCTCGCCCGGTTCGATGCGGAACCCCCTGATTTTGATTTGATGGTCGATTCTACCCAGGAATTCGATGTTGCCGCCCGGGAGCCACCGCGCCAGGTCGCCGGTCCTGTAGACAATATAGGTCTTATTGGACATATAGGACCTATAAAATTTTTCCGCGGTTAATTCCGGTCTGTTCAAGTATCCCCTGGCCACACCGCTGCCCCCGATGCACAGTTCCCCGGGCGCACCCACCGGCTGCAAAGTATTGTATTTATCCACGATATAGACGCAGGTATTGGCGATCGGAGCGCCGATATCGATTTTTCCCATCCCGGTTAAATCTTTCAACGTGGACCACACCGATGTCTCTGTCGGACCGTAAACATTATATATCTTACCGTGGAATCTTTTTCTCACTATTTCAAACAATGGTTCGGGAAACGCTTCTCCTCCCACTACCAGTTCTTTTACATTCGGCCACAACCGGCCGACTTTTTCTCCACTGTCCAGCAGCAATTTCAATCTCGATGGAGTAAATTGAAGCATATCGATACAATGCGCGGCTATTGTCTTTTCAAGGGAGATAGGGTCTTGGCGCTGCGTTTCAGCGACTATTATTAATTTTAATCCTTTAGCCAGGGGCAATAGGGTCTCCAAGACAAATATATCAAATGTGATTGTCGTTAAAGCCAGGATCGTTTTACCGGGTGAGAAATCTATTTTTAACGACATCCCCAGGAAGAAATTCACCACGTTCCCGTGTCCTATTATAACACCTTTGGGTTTTCCCGTAGAACCTGAGGTGTAGATGGCGTAAGCAAGTTGACTTGAATGACGAATGTTGAACGATGAATGATGAGAATTAAAAACGTATCCTGTTGAAAAAGAAGCTATTTCATTTGCGGTTAATAGGATTTTAGCTGCGCTGTCTTTCCTTATAAAATCGATACGTTCTTGCGGGAAATCCGGGGCGATAGGCAAATAGGCCCCGCCGGCCTTTAATATCCCATATATAACGATCATCATTTCAATGGTTCGTTCCATCATGATAGCCACAATGGTATCGGGTGTCACACCGCTTTCCATTAACCATGCGGCCAGGCTGCTGGATTTTTCATTCAATTCCCGGTAGGTAATAGCCATAGGCATATTATTATCCTTGCTTGTCCGTGTTCGTCCAAGACCAAAAACGGCAATGTGATCCGGCGTTCGTTCCACTTGCTGTACAAATAGCCCGTGAATGGTACTATCTACCGGGTACATGATATTCGTATCATTAAATTCATACAATATCTGCTTTTTCTCTTCTTCCGTAATAATTTCCAACTGATGAAGCATCAAGTCCGGAACCGCCGTTAATAAATACAATATCCTTGTGAAATAAGTGATAAACCTTTCAATCGTGGCCGGTTCAAATAACCTGGAGCAATATTCAAAAGCTAGAAACAGCCTTTCACCCAGGTCTACTGCCGTTAGCGTCATATCGAATTTCGAGGTGCTTTCATTATGTTTATATTTATTCAACACCTCTTCGGTCGCTTCCCCTGTGTTCCCGATATCCCCCGCATATTCTTGCTGGTTTAATAAATTAAACATCGTGTCAAATAAAGGGTTGCGCCCCGTATCTCTTTTCACCGATACCTTTTCCACCAATTCCTCGAATGGGTATTCCTGGTTTTCAAAGGCTTCCAGTGTCCGTGCTTTTAGTTCCCCCAGGAACGCCTTAAACCTCATTTCCCCGGGAAGTTTATTCCTCAACGCCAGGGTATTGATAAACATCCCGATGATGGAATCAAGGTCTGCATGGCGTCTTCCTGCAATGGGTGTACCCACAACGATATCCTCCTGCCCGCTTAACTTTGCCAGGAGAACATTAAATACCGCTAAAATACTCATATAGAGTGTCGCTTGGCTTTCCCTTGCCAGTAACTTTAAAGTCTGAGTTTCTTTAACGGACAGTCGGAATTCCACCGTCTTTCCCTGGAAACTCTGCATAAGGGGCCTGGGATAATCGAAAGGAAGGTTAAGAACCGGGGGTTCATCGGAAAATATCTCCAACCAATAGGTTTCCTGGCCTTTGATTAGCGCACGCTGTTTCTCACTGTTGCGCCACTGGGAATAATCCTTGTATTGCAGCCGGAGTTGAGGTAGGTCGCCTTTTTCACCGGCATACAAGCGCTTGAATTCCCGGGTCAATATCGCCTGGGAAGTTCCGTCGGTAATGATGTGATGAAGGTCGATCAAAAGGGTGGTACACCCCGGTTTTATTAACCCTACCCGCAGCAGGGGCGCCTGTGATAAATCGAACGGACGAACAAAATCCTCCTGTATGTTTTCAAGAGATAGGCCCTGACACTGGATCCGTGAGATTTTAAAATCTACAGCGTCGTATATCCTCTGAACCGGTTGCTCTTCCACCATTTCAAAGGAAGTTCTTAAAGTTTCGTGCCGTTTGAGCAGTTCTTTAAAAGTCCATTCCAATTTTTCCATATCGATTTTTCCCGGGAACGGTATCATTTCGGGCATATTATAGCCCACGCCGCCGGGTTCCATCCGATGCAGGATATACAACCGTTTTTGCGCCGGGGATAAAGGATAGTATTCTTTTTTTTCCACGGGTTCAATAGAAGCATAAAAAGCTTCCCCGGCATCCTTTATATATTTTGCCAGACCTCTTATGGTGGGAGTTACGAATATTTCCGTCAGGGGTATTTTGACATTAAAGACTTTGTGAATACGTGAAACAACGGACGTGGCCCGCAGCGAATGACCACCCAACTGGAAAAAGTCCGCATCGATACCGATATTCTCTTCCCGGGTTCCCAGCACGTTTGCCCAGATTTCTACCAGTTGTTCTTCAACCATGTCCCGTGGACCGATAAAATCTTCGCCGGAAAACTCGGGGATGGGGAGGTTCCGCCGGTCGATTTTGCCGCTGGGTGTAAAGGGAATGGCTTCAATAACCAAGATATGTGAGGGAATCATATATTCGGGTAACCGCTCCGCAAGGTAGCTTTTCCATTCGTCCTTGCCAACTTTTGTTGCTTCACTTCCATCCATTACCACGTAAGCGCAGAGATATTTGTCCCCGTGTGGGCTTTCATGGGCCAGCACGATGGCTTCTTTTATATCGTCACGCTTCATTAAGTGATTTTCTATTTCCGCCACCTCCACCCGGATGCCGCGTATTTTTACCTGGGAATCCGCACGACCGACAAATTCCAGGTTCCCATCCAGGGACCACCGCGCCAGGTCGCCGGTTTTGTAGAGAACCAGGGGGGGCTTTTGAAAAAGCCCCCCCTCGACCCCCGCAAAACTTTTATTTATTTGTTTTAATTCGTTTAATTCGTGTAATTCGTGGGCAAAAAAGCTTTTTGCTGTTAATTCGGGGTTGTTGAGGTATCCCCTGGCCAGGCTGGAACCGGCAAGACATATTTCCCCGGTAACACCGATAGGGCATAAACAAAGTGTGCGATCCAGGATGTAAACCTGGACATTATCGATGGGTTTCCCGATAAACGCTTTCTCCGAATTGGGTTTCAACTCAAAGGCCGTGGAATTGACACTGTTTTCCGTAGGACCATATTCGTTGAAAATCCTCACCTGGGGTAACCTATCGAAATGTTTTTTCACCAATTCATCCGGGAAATGTTCCCCGGCCACACATACCATTCTTACGCTTTTCAAGCCGTCGCCGATCTCTTCCACCATGACATTGTAAAAAGCAGGAACAGCAATGAAATGAGTGACCCTGTTGGTAATTATCACTTTCTTCAAAGCGGCCAGGTCCATCCGCTCATTTTCCTGGATCAATACCAGTCGTGCACCGCCCAAGAGAGGGGTAAAGATATCGGTAACCGAACTGTCGAAAAAGTAAGGGGGGTTCTGGAGAGATGCATCCCCCGGCCGGTATTCATAAAAGTTTTTCCGCCATATCAATGTATTGACAATGGTACGGTGTTCCACCAACACGCCTTTGGGAATGCCGGAGGAACCGGAGGTATACATTATGTATGCGGGATTATCCGCGTCCTCGACGCAGGGTCTTTTGTTTGAATAGGCATGGATTTCAGTCGCCGGTTCATCGATGTACAAACAAGTGGGCAGGCCCCGGCAAAGCGCCGGCAGGAGGGTCAGCTTTTCCCGGAACCGCTGCTGTGACAATACAATATCGATGGCAGCATCATCGAAAATTACCCGCAGCCGTTCAACGGGCTGCAGCGGGTCCAACGGTATATACGCCCCACCGGCTTTCAGCACCCCCATCAATGAGATGATGACTTCCAGGGAACGTCCCATCAAAACCGCAGCGCGATCGCCGCTTTTAAAACCCTTCTTAATTATTAAGTAATTGGCCAGCCGATTGGCGCTCCCATCAAAATCACGGTACGTTATATTCTTATCTTTAAACACCAGGGCCACTTGATCGGGGTACCGGTCCACCTGCTCTTCAAACAATTTATAAATGGTCTTATCCCCGGGAAAATCCTGGGCTGTATCGTTGAATTTTACGACCAACCGTTCTTTTTCCGTTTCCGGCAGCATGTCCAAACGGCATATTTTTTGATCCGACTTTTCCAGTACTGCTGCCGTCAACTGCTCCAGGTAACTTATAAAACGTTCGATGGTTTCTTTTTTAAACAATCGCGTACTGTATTCGATGATATATGTCAGGTGTTCATCTCCTTCGATTCCTTCCAACGTTAAATCAAACTTGGAGGTGGTGCGCTTGATAGGATAGGGCGTCAGTTTTAAACCGGGAATCTCGAATTCTTCAGCATCCAGGTTCTGCAATATAAACATGGCGTCGAACAGTGGGTTCCGGCTGCTGTCCCTGGCCGCGGTTATTTTTTTCACCAGTTCGTCGTACGGGTAATCCTGGTGAGTAAAGGCAGCCAGGGTCTTTTCTTTTACTTCCTTTAGAAATTTTCTAAAGGTTTTTTCGCCGATAGGCTCATTCTTCAATATCAGTGTATTGACAAACATCCCGATGATCCGTTCCAAATCCGCATGGGGCCGGCCGGAAGTGGGCGTTCCCACCACGATGGTTTCCTGGCCGCTTAACCTGGATAAAAAGATATTATAGACAGCCAGTAATACCATGTACAAGGTAGCCCCTTCCGTTAAGGCCATATGTTTCAACCCGCGGGTTTCACTGACGCCCAACTCGAAAATCAGCGTGCTTCCCTCATAATCCTGGACTTTGGGCCTCGGGTAATCCGCGGGTAATTCCAGTACAGGTATTTCATCCGAAAACTCGTTTAACCAGAAAACTTCATGCTGTCGGATTGCCCCACCCTCTTTTTCATAATTCTCCCACTGGACGTAATCTTTGTAATGCAGGCGCAGTTCAGGCAATTCTTTACCTTCGTAAATGGCCATAAACTCTGCCACCAATACTGCCGTAGATGTGCCGTCGCCAATTATGTGATGCATATCCACTACCAGTATATATGTTTCTTCTTCCACTTTCTCTTTTATCAATCCCACCCGCAGCAGCGGCGCCCGGGATAGATCAAAAGGACGGATAAATGATTTTATAATTGCCTCCGGCAGGTCGCTTTTTGAAAAAAGCTCCGCAAAAACTTTTAAAAAAGTCCGTGTTTGTCCGTGTACGTCCGTGGCTAAATATTCGATTTCAAATTCCACTTCGTCATGGATTTTTTGCGCCGGTTCACCCTCGATGACTTCAAAGGAGGTTCTCAAACTCTCATGCCGTCGAACCAACCGGCGGAAACACTCTTCCAGTTTTTCTATATCCAGGCCTCCTTCCAATCCCAATATGGTGGTCATATGATAGGCGACGCCCAGGGGGGCTAACTGTTGTAAAACAAACAAGCGTTTTTGCGCTGAGGAAAGCGGATAATAAACCTTTTTTTCCGCGGCGTTTATTGGGGAATATTTAGTTTTTTCGGCGGTTTTTATAAATTCCGCCAACCCTCTGATAGATGGAGTTCTAAACAGCTCCACCAGCGGTATCTTAATACCCAGCTCTTTATTTATTTTCGCAGCCAGCAGGTTGGCTTTTAACGAATGACCGCCCAAATGGAAAAAGTTGGCATCGATGCCGATCATTTCTTTTTCTACTCCCAATACGGCGGACCATAAACGAACCAAAGTTATTTCGCTAGAGTTCCGCGGCGCGCTGTAAATCACGCCGGGAATGCCTGCACCAGGTTCCTGCAGCGCCCGTTTGTCTACTTTACCGCTGGGAGTCAGCGGTATTTTTTTCAATGAAACGAAATAAGCCGGCATCATGTAGGCAGGTAAATACCGAGACAGGGTATCCCTGAGTTCTCCCATATCGACGGCTGCGCTGTCGTCCGCGGTGATATAGGCGCAGATACTCATTTCGCCGCTGCCCTCTTTCCTGGCTGTGACGACGGCGTCCTTTATTCCACCGATGGTTCTCAAGACATTTTCGATTTCACCCGGTTCCACCCGGAAACCCCGGATCTTGAGCTGGAGATCGATCCGGCCCAGGAACTCGATATTGCCGCACGGGAGCCAACGACCCAGGTCGCCGGTTTTGTAAAAAATATTGGTCCTATAAGACCTATAGGACCTATACAAAAACCTATCGGACCTATAAAATTTTTCTGCGGTTAGTTCGGGGTTGTTCAGGTAACCCCGCCCCACACCATCTCCGGCTATACATATCTCACCCGGAATACCAATTCCCTGCAACATCCCATTTTTATCAAGGATATAAATTCGATAGTTCGTTATCGGCTTACCGATGGGAATTGAAATTCCGGTGGACACTTCCCCGGGTAATTTATAGTAAGCAGCCGACACTGTGGCCTCCGTAGGGCCATAAACATTATAAAAGCTACCGAGAGCACGCAGCCGGCTTATATGATCTTCCTTTAATACATCCACGCCGCTGATAAACGTATGAATGCTGCGGAGAAGATCAAGATTCTCCAACCGGTTCAATTCATTCAGTAATAATGGGGGAGACGTGAAATGGGTGATATTGTTCCGGGCAATAAAATTTCCCAGTAAATGAATATCCATGGCCACTTCTTTTTGCGCCACGCAGACTTTAGCTCCACTCACCAATGGAGGATATACTTCTTCGGCAAAGACATCGAAAATAAACGCCGCTTCCAGGATAACAATATCCGCGGGACCAAGGGGAAATTCTTTTAAAAATGCCTGCACATAGGCCGCCGCATTGGCATGGTCGATCATCACGCCCTTGGGTTTGCCGGTAGTGCCGGAAGTGTAGATGACGTAAGCGAGTTGACATGAATGATGAATGATGAATGATGAGTGATGAAAAGGCGCCTGCGGCGGGTCCATTAATAATTTACAATTAACAATTAACAATTGACAATTAACAATTATTTTCTTTTGCCATTCTTCCATTCCTAATAAAATCTTTGCATTACTATCCTCTAACATATATTGAATTCGTTCCTGGGGATAATCGGGATCGAGGGGCAGATACGCGCCCCCGGCTTTCAATACTGCCAGCGACATAATGATCATCTCAAGGGAGCGATCGGCGAGAACACCCACAATAGTATCCGGTCCCACTCCTTTTTGCCTTAATATAAATGCCAACTGGTTGGCCTGTTTATCTAAGCCGTCATAACCCAGGTGGGCATGACCGAAAACGACGGCGGTGCGAAAAGGCGTACGTTCCACCTGCTGCTGGAATAATGGCATCAGCATACGAACCCCGAATTTCTCATCATACGCCGCGGCAGTATCGTTGAATTCGTATAGGATTCGTTTTTGCTCCTCCTCACCTACCATGGGAATCTCTTCCAACCGGAGTTCGGGATACTCAGCGGCCGCTCCCAGAATGCGCCGGAAGTAATCGATGAAACGCCGCATGGTTTCTTCTTTAAAAAGCCGGCTGCAGTACTCGAAACTCAAAACCAACGGACCGGGACCGGGGGTTTCCATGGCAGTAAGGGTCAAATCGAACTTAGCTATCCGGTAATGAAGGGTCACTTCGGGGCTGCGCCGGCCTGAATCAGCCAACCCGCCTGTTTCTATACGTTCCAGGGCAAACATGACATCGAACAAGGGGTTGCGGCCGGGATCGCGGTGCACTTTTATTTTTTCCACCAACTCTTCAAACGGATACTCCTGGTTTTCAAACGCTTCCACTGTCCGTGATTTGACTTCTTGCAAAAAATCCTTAAAGCTTTTACCGGTGCACGGGAAATTCCGTATCGCCAACGTGTTGACAAACATGCCCATAATACCCTGCATATCGCTGTGACGGCGACCCGATACCGGCGTTCCAATTATGATGTCATCCTGGCCGCTGGGCCTGGATAAGAATACATTGAAAAGGGCCAACAACACCATGTACAGGGTTGCGCCTTCCTCATGGGCCAATCGTTTCAAACGGGATGACGGTTCTTCCCCTACTTCAACCTCGATGGTATTTCCTTCGAAACTTTGAACCGGGGGGCGGGAGTAATCGATTGGCAGATCAAGAACCGGGATTTCGTCTGGGAAGACTTCCAACCAATAAGTTTCCTGTTTTTTGAGAAAAGTTTGGTGCTCATCGCTGTATTGCCAGCAGGAGTAATCTTTATATTGAAGGCGCAGGGGTTCCGGTTCTCCTTTTTTGCCGCCGTATATCCGGTTGAATTCTTCAGTCAATAGGGCCAGCGAAGCGCCGTCGGCAATAATGTGATGAAGGTCTAATAAAAGAAGGTAACCCTGGGATTTAATATTTAGTAATACTGCTTTCATCAGCGGCGCCCGGGTTAAGTCAAAGGGTTCCATAAAACGGTCGATTACTTCCTGGGCTTGATTTTTATCTATTTCATCATAACGGATGGTAAAATCCATCGCCTCATGAATTCGCTGAACCGGCTCTTCTCCCACCACTTCAAATGACGTGCGCAAGCTTTCGTGGCGTTTAATCAGCTCTTTAAAAACCCGGTTCAGCTTTTCTTTATCCGGTTCATAAGTAAACGGGACCACTTGAGGCATATTATAAACAATGCTATCCGGTTCTACCTGGTGAAGAATATACAACCGTTTCTGGGCTGGGGACAGTTTATAGTATTCCCTCTTTTCGGCGGGTTTTATAGCGGCATAACGTTCTTCGACAGCAGCGGCTATATATTGGGCCAGCCCCCTTATTGTGGGGGTGGAAAAGATCTCTATCAATGGAATTTTAACATTAAAATGCCTGTGAATCTCCGAAACTACTTCGTTGGCCCGTAATGAATGGCCCCCCAGGTCGAAAAAATCCGCTTTAACACTGATAAGGTGCTTTGTAATGCCGAGGGTTTCCGACCAGATTTCAGCCAGTTTTTCTTCCACGTCGTTACTGGGGGGGATATACCCTTCGCCGGCTTTTAATTCCGGTTCGGGCAGTGCTTTCCGGTCTATTTTACCGTTTGCTGTCAGGGGCATTTTGGGTAATGTAATAAAATAGCCGGGGATCATATAATCCGGTAAATCCCGGGACAAATACTTTCGTAATTCCGGGGGCTCGAATTCTCGAGCGCCGACGATATAGGACGCCAGGTAGTATTGGTTTCTGAGACCTGTTTGTTCCTGGCGGGCGATGACGACTGCTTCCCGGATATCCTCATGGTTCATTAACCGGCTTTCAATCTCCCCTATTTCTACCCGGAAGCCCCTGATTTTTACCTGGAAATCGATGCGGCCCAGGAAATCGATCGTGCCGTCATGCAACCACCGCGCCAGGTCACCGGTACGGTAGACCAGGGGGGCTTTTTTGAGTGGACGAAATTTTTCATTCGTTAATTCCGGGTTGTTCAAATAACCCCGGGCCACGCCCTCGCCGCCTACAACCACCTCTCCCACCGCCCCGGGGGGAACCAAACAAAACCCCGTATCCACGATATAAACAGTGGAATTGGCAATGGGTCTACCAATCGGTATTCTTCCTTTATATTCCCGCTCGATAAGATGCGTGGCAGAAAAAGTGGTATTTTCCGTGGGGCCGTACCCGTTAATTATGTTTAAACCGGGAAACCGTTTCCGCACCCGGTAGATATGCGGAGGAGAAAGCACATCCCCCCCCACCAGCAGGTTACTCAGGCCGGAAAATGTTTCAATATCCGCATCCGCCACCTGGTTAAAAAGCGGCGACGTCATCCAGATGACGGTAATTTTAGATTTAATGATTCTCTCTTTCAACTTTTCCGGCGCCAGGATGATATCTTTACGTTCCAGGTAAAGTTGCAGTCCGTTCAGTAACGCCCCCCATATTTCAAAAGTAGAGGCGTCAAATTCCATGGCGCCGGTTTTCAAAATCCGGTCTTCCTCCTTCAATGCGATGAAATTTGTATTTTTCACCAATCTAACCACGCTTTTATGCCGGATGAGGGACCCTTTGGGATTACCCGTGGAACCGGAGGTATATATAATATAAGCTAATGGTGAAGAGCTTTCAGGGCTGACGGGAAGTTCGCTATCACGGCCCCCGCGGTAAATCCCGGGATCATTTATCTCGATAATAGTTCCTATAAAGAAATGATCCGTTTCCCGGGAATCCGTGAGTATAATCGTTATATTGCAATCATTAACCAGGTATTTTTGCCGTGCTTCGGGATAATGAGGAGAAATGGGTAAATAGGCGCCCCCTGCCCTCAGGATCGCCAGTATCCCGGCCAGGATTTCCGGGGAGTCTTCCGACATAATTCCTACGATGCTTTCGTGCGGACCCGGCGTGACGCCTTTTTCATGTAAATGGCGTGCGACTTGAAGGGATTTTTCGTCCAGGTGACGGTAAGTTATGGAGACCATTCCGGTCCTTGTAAAACAGGAATTCCCTACCACTGCGACACGGTCGCCCACCCTGGCTGCCTGCTCTTCAAATAACCGGTGGATAGGAATTTCTTCGGGGTATTCCACCTCCGTTGCATTAAAATCCACTAACAACTGTTTCTTCTCCTGTTCCGATAGGATATCTATATTGGCTAACTGTTCATCGATGTTGGCCAGGGCTTTCTCCAGTACACGGATATAATGGTCAGCGATACCTTCTACTGTTTCATGCCGGAACCGGGAGATATTGTATTCGATCTTGCCGTCGATGCCGTTTTCCGTCCGTTCCAGGGAAAAAACCATGTTGACGGGGATATCCCGGAGGTAATTTTCATCCTGGATATTTTTCAGCAAGATGGCGATATCGAATAAGGGAAAATCCTCTTCGGTAGGAGACATATTCAAATATTCCAGTATCGCTTCAATGGGAAAGTTCTGGTGTTTATCGGCTTCCACGAGGGTATCTTTCACTTGAAGCAGTAGGTTTTTGAAGGTTATTCCTTCGTAAAGCCGGTTCCGCAGCGGAAGCACCGTATTGATAAAATCCATTTCCGTTTCTTGCTTATAGATCGGAGCCCCGATTAGAATATCTTTGTTCGCGCCGTAGGTGTACTTATCCAGCAGTACGATAAGCCCGCATACCAGGGCCATGTACAATGTGTAATCATAGCGGTTGCTTAATTGCATCAAGCGTTCGAACAGGGCGCCGCTCAATTGAAACCGCACCGCCTCCATCCTGCGTTTTTCACGATCGCCGTCAATGTCGCCGATCTCTTTATAATCGTAATAGAAAAAACTCTTGACCGGTTCCCCGGACATAGCTTCGAACCAGTACTCGCGCTCTTTAACCTGTTGAGACGCGATAATGGCTAATTTATCTGAAATTTTTTTGATCTCCATAATGCCCCTCTATTATTTCAAACACCGCCGCCGGCGGGTTTAAAAATTAAACGTCTGTTCAAGCTCTTTTCCCTTTGCCATTGCCAGGTCAACCGATATGGGAATATCTCCCAGCCGTATATCTCTATTTCCCAGGACCTCGGCGACAATATCTTTAATATAGCCGGGGAAACGGTCGATTTTTTCTTGGCTAAAGAGTTTCGACCGGTATTCCAGGGTGAAAATCACCGTATCCCCTGTATGCACCATGATGGTTATATCAAATTTGGAGCTGCTCGATTCATGTCTGAAAGGCGTTATTTTCAGTCCCGGTATTTCCAGGCTTTGCAGGTCTAAACTATCCAGGGAAAACATAACATCGAATAACGGGGTATGCGTCGTATTCCTGGCTATTCCCAGTTGTTCTACCAGTTCTTCAAATGGATAATCCTGGTTTTCAAACGTTTCCAATGTCCCGGTTTTTACTTCTTGCAGGAACTCGCGGAAGGTTTTCCCACGTGAAGGGTAACTTCTCAGCACCAATGTGTTGACAAACATGCCGATAATGCCTTCCAGGCCCGGGTGATTACGTCCGGCTGCAACAGTCCCTATAAGGATATCCTCCTGGCCGGTTATTTTAGCTAAAAAGATATCCACCACGGCTGTCAATGCCATGTAAAGGGTGACATCTTCTTCCTGCGCCAACCGGTGCAGCGCCCCGGTTACACTCGCGTCTATTTCAAACTGCACGGAACTTCCTTCAAACGTCGGGACGGCCGGTCTTTCGAAATCGATAGGCATTTTCAACCGGGGAATGCCCCCCTGGAACTGTTTCAACCAGTAGTCTTGCTGTTTTTGTATTTCCTGTTTTTTATTAGCAGCGTCTTTCCAGTGGCAATAATCTTTATATTGGAGATTTAGCGGCGGTAGATTTTTACCCGCATACAGGGCCGTAAACTCCCGCATCATAATACCCATGGAAACGCCGTCGGCAATAATATGATGGATGTCCACCATCAACAGGTATTTGTTTTTTTCAAAATTTGCCAGTCCCACTCTCATTAACGGCGCTTTCAACAGGTCGAAAGCTCGAATAAAATGATGAATGATGAATGATGAATGAGGAATTTTATTATTTTTATCATCTGTGTAATCAGTGTAATCTGTGGACGAATTTTCATATTCGATTTCAAATGCTACATTATCATGGATCCTTTGGACAGTTTCGGTCCCTTTCATTTCAAAAGATGTTCTCAGGCTTTCATGGCGCCGGATCAGTTCCAGGAATGCCATTTCTATTTTTTCCCCATCGATCTGGCCATCTGTTTCCTCTAAAACCAGCAGCGTAGGCATGTTGTAATAAATACCCTGTTCATCCATTTGCTGTAGGACGTATAATCGTTTCTGCGCCGATGATACCGGGTAATATGCTTTCTCCGGCGCTTTCCGGATGGGTGCAAATACTCCTTTTACCGCGGTTTTAATAAAAGCGGCCAATTCCATGAGTGTAGGTTTAGTAAATATTTCCGCCAGCGGCACATTTATATGGAATTCCTTCGCTATCCGGGCGATGACCTGTCCGGCTTTTAGCGAGTGACCGCCGGAATGGAAAAAATTGGTTTTTCTCCCGATACGATTCTTATCTATTTCCAGTATTTCCGACCATATCTCTGCCAGTCGCTTTTCAATGTCGTCGCCGGGGACTTCGTAGTCCTCGTCCTCAGCGGTCTTTGGTTCAGGAAGGGCCCGTCGATCGATTTTCCCGTTGGGATTCAGCGGCATGCTCTCTAAGAAAATAAGATACGCGGGGATCATATAATCGGGTAATTTCCCGGCCAGTATTTCTCTCAGACTTGTTTGATCGAATACTTTATCGGCAACTATATAGGCGCATAAACACTTTTCACCGCCGCGATTCTCTTTTACCAGGACGATGGCTTCGTTTATATTGGAAATATTTAACAACTGGCTTTCAATTTCGCCCAATTCTACCCGGAATCCCCTGATTTTGACTTGCCGGTCTATCCTCCCCAGGAACTCGATAGTGCCATCGGAAAGCCACCGCGCCAGGTCGCCGGTACGATATAACTTTAAATGATGAATGATGAATGATGAATGATGAAGATCAATAAATTTTTCGGATGTTAATTCCGGGTTGTTCATATAACCCAGCGCTACGCCGTCCCCTCCAACCAGTAATTCTCCATATATTCCCACCGGCTGCAACCGGTCGTTTTTATCGACAATATAAGCCGTGGAATTAGATATAGGCCGACCGATGGGAATATTAATACTGTAATCCACATCGATCAAATGAGTCGCTGAAAAGGTCGTGTTCTCCGTAGGGCCGTACCCGTTTATCATCCGCAGCAGTGGGAACCGATGCCGTACTTTATTAATATGCCCCGGCGACAACACATCGCCGCCAACTAATAAGTAACGCAAAGACGCGAACATCTCGATATCTTGCTGCAAGAGTTGGTTGAACAGCGGCGCACTCAACCAGAGCGTATTCACCCCGTGGGTCTTCAACACCCGCCCCAGCAGCACGGCGTCCAGGATCGTTTCTTTCGACGCCAACACCAATTGCCCCCCATTGAGAAGAGAACCCCATATTTCAAAAGTCGTCGCATCAAAAACCGGCGCCCCGGTCTGCAAAATACGGGTATCAGAACCCAATGCCGCATAATTCGTATTTTTTACCAACCGCACCACATTCCGGTGCGTCGCCATTACACCTTTGGGTTTCCCCGTCGAACCGGATGTGTACATGATATAAGCGAGATGATTTGAATGATGAATGATGAATGATGAATGATGAAAAGGCGCCTGCGGCGGGCCCATTAATAATTGACAATTAACAATTATTTTCTTCCGGCAGTCTTCATTTCCTAATAAAATCTTTACTCCGCTGTCTTTCAACATATAATCGATTCTTTCCTGGGGGTAATCCGGGTCGATGGGTAAATACGCTCCCCCGGCTTTTAATATGCCCATTATCCCGGTTATGGTCTCTATCGTGCGATACCCCATGATTCCTATAATATCGTCCGCAAGGACGCCTTTTTCGATTAATAACCCGGCCAGGTGACCGGCTTGCGCGTTTAATTGGCGATAGGTAATAATCATATTATGGTCCGTGTTCGTCCGTGTTCGTCCGTGGCTAAAAACCGCAATACGATCCGGCGTCGCCAATGCCTGCTCTTCAAACAATCGATGGATGGTTTTTCCCCGGGGATAATCCGTATCGGTATCGTTGCAAACAAGTAATATATGTTCCTTTTCTTTTTCGGATATAATTTCGATATCCGCCAGCCGACCGTCCAGGACACCGGGAATGGCCCGGAGTACCTGCTTGAAATACCGGGTAAACCGGGTCGCGGTATCCGGCTTAAAAAGCCCGGCGCAATATTCCAGGCGAAAAACCAACCGCTCTTCCTCCTCATGCGCCAGGATGGAAAGATCGAATTTCGATCGTTTCTCCTCATGAGGATATGCAGTAAGCGTGAGCCCGGGAATTTCCACTGCCGGGATATCCAGGTTTTGAAAAGACAACAGGACGTCAAACAGGGGATTACGCCCGGTATCCCGCCTAACAGCCACTCCCGCTGCCAGGTCCTCGAAAAGATAATCCTGGTTTTCGAAAGCGGCCAGGGTATTGGACTTGATTTCCGCTAAAAAGGCCCGCAGGGTTTTATTACTCACAGGGTAATTGCGCAGGACCAGCGTATTGACAAACATACCGATAATATTTTCCAGGTCGGCATGACGCCGGCCCGCCGCGGGCCCGCCGACAATAATGTCCTCCTGCCCGCTGATTTTTGCTAAGAAAATATAAAACCCGGCCAGCAATAACATATATAAGGTAAGTTCCTGTTCGGAAGCCAATCGGTTTAAACGGCGGGCGTCTTCTTCCTCCAATTGAAAAGTCACGGTAGCCCCTTCAAAATCCTGGAATACCGGTCGGGGATAGTCCAGGGGTAAATTCAATACCGGTAAATCGGGGTCGCCACCCAAATGCCGTCGCCAATAAGCCCCCTGCTTTTGCATGAGCTCGCTCTTTTTCTCCCGGTTCTGCCAGAGGGTAAAATCTTTGTATTGTAATTTCAAAGGCGGTAAGGTTTCTCCTTTATACAACGCCATAAATTCGCGGACAAATACCGCCAACGACATCCCGTCGGCAATAATATGATGCATGTCTACCGCCAGGATGTGGGTTTCCGCTTCCTCTTCCATTAATCCCACCCGCAGCAGCGGCGCCCGGGAAAGATCAAAAGACCCACCTTTTTGAAAAAAGGTGGGACCAAAAACTTTTGTTAATAAAACATCTTGAATTCTTTGTACCGGTTCCCCGGAAACCATTACAAACGAAGTCCGGAAACTTTCATGCCTGTCGATCATCTGCCGAAATGTATCTTCCAGGCGCGTTTTATCCAGGACACCCTTCACCCGGTACACCCCACACAGGTTATACCCACCGGCCATATCAGGCATCTGCTCCAGCAGGTACAACCGTTTTTGCGCCGAAGAAACAGGATAATAATCTCTTTTTTCCGCCGGGGGAATATTCGCATATCGTTCCCCGGCTACATCCCGCATTTCGCGGATAAAGGCCGCCAATCCCCTTACGGATGGGGTTTTGAAAACCTGGGTTAAAGGGATTTTTATATTGAGCGTCCGATGGAGCCTCGACGTCATCAGTGTGGCTTTCAGCGAATGGCCCCCCAGGTGGAAAAAATCATCATCGATGCCGACAGCGGCCGGGCTTATCCCCAGCAATTCCGCCCATATGTTTACTAGGTCCTTTTCCACTTCCGTTCGCGGCGCTTCATAACGACCGTACATCTCCTGTACTTCCGGTTTGGGCAGCGCTTTCCGGTTTACCTTTTGGTTGGGCAGGAGCGGGATGGCATCGAGCACCGTAAGCGACGCCGGGACCATGTACGCGGGTAACTTTTCCTGCAAATATTCTCTTAATTGGCGAATAAAGTCCTCTTTTTTTTCTTTCAAAATTTCCAGGTTGGGGGCTATATAAGCGCACAATGCCCTGTCGCCGGAAGGCAATTCAAAATCGATGACGGCCGCTTCTTTTACCGACTCATGGTTTAATAACCGGCTTTCGATCTCCCCCAGTTCGATGCGGAAGCCCCTGATTTTGACTTGATGGTCTATCCTGCCCAGGAATTCGATAGTGCCGTTATTTAGCCATCGCGCCAGGTCGCCGGTTTTGTAGACGACAAGGGGGGGCTTTTGAAAAAGCCCCCCCTTGACCCCCGCAAAACTTTTGTTTATTTTTGTTTTATTGATCTCATTAATCTGCGTACTCAGCGTAATCTGTGGTCCAAATCTTTCCGCGGTTAATTCCAACCGGTTTAAATATCCCCTCCCGACCTGGACGCCAGTTATCGCTAATTCACCCGCCGCATTAATGGGCATTAAATGCATCGATTTATCCATGATATAGATACCGGTGTTGGACAATGGCTGACCAATGGAAGGCCGATCGGGAATCTCACCCCGGGGATTCAATGTCGATGCGGTAACCACATGGGCTTCCGAAGGCCCGTAATGATTATGTAGATAGACATTATGTTCCTTTAAATAATTCCGGCAGCGGTCGTTCACTACTAATTGTTCACCGGCGGTTACAATATGGCCGACCCCCGGGAGTTTCTCAATATACTCTTTTTCATTCAACACGAACTTAAAAAAGGACGTGGGCACGAACAGGGTGCGAATACCGTTCTTACCGACAAATGCCAGCAGTTCCGGGACATTTTTTCGCAATTCCTCATCGATCAGATACAACTTTCCCCCGGCGATGAGGGTGGAAAATATTTCCTGGAAAGAGACATCGAAACTGATGGTAGTAAACTGCAGCACTGAACTGAAATCGATCTGGGTATACCGGTACTGGAAATGAAGCAAATTAACCAGGTTCCGGTGTTCCAGCATCACGCCCTTGGGGATGCCGGTAGATCCCGAAGTATAAATCACATAAAGCAGGTCTGATCCTTTGCTTATATACGGTAGGTTAGAGTCATCGCCCATATAAATAGACTCATCAAGGGTGTCCAGGAACTCGATATCTCCGGAACCCTGTCGAACCGGTGATAATGAATCCCCCGGACCACCGGTAACCAGGACCAATTTCACCTTGGCGTCTTCCAGCATCATTTTTTTTCGCTGCTCCGGGTATCCAGGGTCGATGGGTAAATAAGCGCCGCCGGCTTTCAAGATAGCCAGCATACCAACGACCAATCCAAAAGAGCGTTCCGTCATCAAACCCACCACTGTATCGGTTGTTACCCCACGGGTTCTTAACACCCGGGCCAGTTGGTTGGCCGCGGCATTTAAGCGGCTGTAGGACATTTCCCGGCCCCTGAAAACCAACGCCGTTCCCGATGCCGCGGATCCCATGGTTTCCACTTTCTCCTGGAAAAGCAGGTGCACTGTTTCATCCCTTTCTATCGGGTCATCGGGTCCCCATGACCGGGTCATAACCGAATGTTCTTCCTCTTCTCCCATGATTCGTATTTCCACCAGGGGAAGGTCTGGGGCGGCAAGCGCGTTTCGAAGCGTCCTGAGAAAATAATCGATCAGTCGCCGAGCCGTTTCTTCTTTGAACAGTTTCGTACAATATTCCAGTGAAAAACTTAAGATATCGCCTTTTTCCACGCTTTCCAGGTAAAGATCGAATTTCGCCGTCTTTCGTTCGTATTCATGAGGTGTGACCTTGAAACCACCCAGTTCGAGCACGCGGCTGTCCATGTTTTGATAGGCAAACATGACATCGAACAGCGGGTTGCGGCTGGCATCGCGTCTTACTTCCAGCAGGTCCACCAAGCTTTCGAAAGGATATTCCTGGTTCTCATAAGATTCCAATGCCCGTTCTTTAACTTCGTTTAAAAAAGTCTTGAAGGTTTTTTCTCCCCGGGGTTCATTCAAAAGGGCCAGGGTATTGACGAACATACCGAGGAGGGGTTGTAAATCAGGGTGTCTGCGTCCCGCCACCGGCATGCCTACCACTACTTCATCCCGGTTGCTTATCTTTGCCAGCAGCACATTAAAAACAGCCAGCAAAACCATGGCCCGGGTGGCGTTTTCTTGTAAAGCAAAGGCCGTCAGGGTTTTGACTTCGCCGGGATCGATTTCGAACCGCAAGGTATTTCCTTCGAAACTCTGTTCCGCGGGCCGGGGAAAATCCAGGGGCAGGTTCAGCATGGGGATTTCACCGAAAAACTGCTGTCGCCAATATGATGCCTGTTTTTTTAATGTTTCCCCTGTTAGTTCTTCATTGAGCCATTGGGCGTAATCTCTATATTGAATGCGCAGCGGCTCCGATAAACCACCGTTGAAAATCGTCATAAAATCCCGGGCGGCTATTTCCAGGGATGTACCGTCGGCGATAATATGATGCATATCGATCGCCAGGATATGTTCTCCTTTTTCCAGTTTAAATAATCCTACCCGCAATAACGGCGCTTTCGACAGGTCGAAAGCGCGAATAAAATGATGAATGATGAATGATGAATGATGAATTTTATCATCAGTGTAATCAGTGTAATCCGTTGACAAATTATAATATTCGATTTCAAACGGCACTTCATCATGAATTCGCTGCACCGGTTCTTCCTCCAGGATTTCAAAAGACGTTCGCAAGCTCTCATGGCGCTCGATCAATTTCCTGAACGCATGATCGAATTTATCCTTTTCCAGGGGACCTTCCAGCAGCAGCAGACCGGTCATGTTATAGGCAGTGTTGCTTACACCGCCTTCCATTTGCTGGAGAATAAAAAGACGTTTCTGGGCCGGGGAAAGCGCATAGTATTCTTTTTTCCCCGTAGGTCCCAGCGGCCGGAACCGGTGCGCTTCCGCCCCGGCAATATAACCGGCCAGGCCCCGGATGGTGGGGATATCGAAAAGTTTAGCCAGGGGGACCTGGATATCGAAGGTTTTATGAATTCGTCCTGCCAATCCCGTGGCCCTTAACGAATGTCCCCCCCGTTCAAAAAAATTATCATCGATGCCGATAACCTCCCGCCGAATGCCCAGGATATCCGACCAGATGCCAACCAGTTTAACCTCCGCATCCGTACGGGGGGCTGCGTATTTCGTTTTCCCGGCAACAATTTCTGCCGACGGTAGGGGGAGGGATTTCCGATCGATCTTTCCGCTGGCGGTCAGCGGCAGCTTATCCAATTGTATAAAATACGACGGTATCATATAAGTCGGGAGTTTTGCCGACAGGAATTTTTGCAGTTCTTTTTCATCGATGCGGCCGGGCAGCGATGGGGACGGGACAAAGTAAGTAGCCAGTTGTTTATCGCCGGCTCGATCTTCCCATGTTGTCACTACCACCTCTTTCAATCCCGTATATTCCATCAGTCGGCTCTCTATCTCACCGGATTCGATGCGAAAGCCCCTGATTTTGACCTGACGGTCTATCCGGCCCAGGAATTCGATGACACCGTCCTTTAGCCAGCGGGCAAGGTCGCCGGTTTGGTAGACGACAAGGGGGGGCTTTTGAAAAAGCCCCCCCTTGACCCCCGCAAAACTTTTGTTTATTTTTGTTTTTTGTATCTGTGTAATCTGTGGATGAAATTTTTCTGCCGTTAATTCCGGGTTGTTTAGATAGCCCCGGGCCACGCCGGCGCCGCCAATCGACAATTCTCCAGCCACGCCGATAGGCTGTGGAAAACCATCTAGCCCCAGGATATACAGCCTGACATTGGTCAGTGGAGCGCCTATTGGAACATTATCTCCTCTGCGCCAGCACTTTAACGAATACCGGCTGGCATATATCGATGCTTCGCTTGGGCCATAAATATTCTCCAGTGCGATGCCGGCGTCCAGTCCCAAACCTCTGAATTGCTCAACCAAGCCGGGTAAAAGCGCCTCACCGGCTAAAAAGATATATTTCAAAGAATCGGCTTTGCGTATATTCCCGGGATGTAAAGAATCCAGGAACACGTTGAACATTGCCGGGACAAAATTAATATGGGTTACTCCAAACCGTTCGATATTATCCAGGATAACACCGGCGTCTTTCTCACCCCCCGGTTCGAGGATTGCCAGGCGCCCACTCCCCAGGAACCAGCCGAAAAGTTCGGCCGCCGACACATCGAAGCAATAAGTCGTTTTTAATAAATAAGTATCGGTTTCCCGCAATGGGTATGCGTCCTGCAGCGCCCATAAGGTATTCGCCGCCGATCGATGCTCTACCGAAACACCTTTGGGTTTGCCCGTAGTTCCGGAAGTGTAGATAATGTAGACGAGATTTGAAGAATCGGAAGCGAGGAAGCGAGGAAGCGAGGAAGCGAGGAAAAAGCAAGAAAACACAAATTCCGCACTTCCGCACTTCCGCTCTTCTGCGCTTCCTATCATCATCTTTGCTCCGCTGTCTTTCAGCATATAATCGATCCGCTCTTGCGGGTACTCCGGGTCGATGGGTAGATACGCTCCACCTGATTTCAATATTCCCAGTATCCCGATTATCATTTCAAAAGACCGTTCCACCATAATACCCACAATACTGTCCGCCAGGACGCCTTTTTCGATTAACAAACAAGCCAATCCATCGGATTGCTCGTTTAATTTTTTGTAGGACAGGCTTACACGGGGGGCTGCCCCTACGAGGGCAATGCGGTCAGGGGTTTGTTCGGACTGCTCTTCAAACAATTGGTGGAGGGTCTTATCCGCCAGGTAAGCCGCTTCCACTCCGTTGAAATCCACCAGCAATTGTTTCTTCTCGTCGTCCGATAGGATATCGATGTCGTTGAGATTTTTTAATTCTTCGCGCGGGGTGTTTACCAGGGTTTCGATAATATTCCGGAAATGCCCCGCCAACCATTCCACTGCGTCAGCGGAATACAATTCGCCGTTATAATAAAAATTAACCTTCAAATCATCGATAACGCTTATTATTACCGTGAAATCGTAATGAGTTCTTTCGTACATGGAATATTTACCGATAGACAGGGCGCTGCCGGTGTTTTCCGTCATCGACTTCTCAAGGGGGTAATTTTCCACTACCACGATCGTATCGAAAAGGTCTTCATTGCTCTTTAATTCGCTGAAACTCTTGATGTCGGTCAGGGAGGTGGTTTCGAAACCTTCCCTTTCCCGCAGTTCCCGGTGCAATTTTTCGAGGAAGCCGGCCATACCATCTCCCGATCCCGGTTCGGTGCCGGATATTATCGCTTTATTGATCCTTAAAGGAACCGTATTGATAAACATACCCACGCATTTTTCAATACCCGTGGCGCCTGTGGCGCCGGTTCCTGCCCCGGACCTTCCCGAAACAGTGGTTCCGAAAACAATATCACGGCTGTTATTATATTTCAGTAATAATATGCCCCAGGCGACGTACAACAATGAAGCCAGCGTTATTTTACAGCCTTTTACAAAATCTTCCAATTTATCCCGGGAAAGGCGGAGTTCACGATAAGCGAAGTTATCCACGCCTTTCAGCGCCGGTTGGGGTTTGCCTTTTATCGAAAAAATCACCGGCGTATCGAATCCGCTCAAATACGCTTCCCAGTAATTTTTTTGAGCGGTTAGGTCGCGGCGTTGGATACGTTTGACAAATTCCTTAAATTTGGTTTTAACCGGTTTTGGCCAGACTGTTCCTGAAGAAAACGCATCATAGGACTTTAAAAACTCTGCCAGGATGATCCCGGTGCTCCAACCATCATATAGAATATGATGGTTGCTGATGATCATTTCATATTTATCGTCGGCGATTTTGCACAGGGTTATCCTGAAAGGTACTTCCGTTTTATGCAAATCGAATTTTTCTTTCCTATCTTTGCGTTTTATTTCGTCCAGCGCTTTCCCGGCGTCACCAGGGGCCTGGCCGCTCAGGTCATAATAGATAGGTTTAACTTTATGTTCTTTCAGGACGATTTGAAACGGTTTTTCTACCTTTTCCCAGTAAAATACCGTTCGCAGCATTTCATTGGTTTCCACGACGGCGTTCCATGCCCTTTCAAAACAGGGTACATCGATCTTCCCGGGAATTTCCAGGCTTAATTGTTCGAAATAGAATTCGCTTTGGACGTCTTTCAGGAAATGGAAGAGCATCCCTTCCTGCGTCGGTGTTAGGGGAAGGACATCCTCGATATTTTTCTTAATCGGTTTTCGCATCCTTGTTTCTAGTAGGTTTGATGTCGTGATATGGGCAAGCTTCCGCCATTAAATATAGAACTCAATATTAAAAATCGTCATTACTACTCCGCGGATTTCACAATATTCGCTTTTGACTAATTGAATACCCGTATGTATTTTAGCATATGCAGTGAAAAGAGTCAATTTTTTTTCTTTCCCGCCAGGGATGTGGTATAATGTGAAAGCGAGGATATTCAGAATGGCTTTGGAAACAGAGGGTATTATCCTGGCGGCCGGGTTCTCCAGCCGTGCCGGAACTTTTAAACTGGAACTCCCTGTGGGTGAAAAAACGCTGCTGGAACGGGTCATCGAAGGGATGACAACGGTTTGCTCCCGGATCATCGTGGTGGCCGGTCACCAGGCGGAGCGGGTTAGCCGGATAACCCGGGTATACCCCACAGTGGAAGTGGTATTCAACCGTTTTTATGAACAGGGCATGTTCAGTTCTGTCCAGGAAGGGGTTCGCCAGGTGCGCGGGGACCTTTTTTTCATTGTTCCCGGCGATCATCCGTGTATTCCCCCGGGGGTTTACCGGCGCTTAAAAGAGGCGGCGGAAAACTCCAATACGGGGGTGGATGTCTTTATCCCTACATTTAAAGGGAGAAAAGGGCACCCGGTCGCCATGAAGAGACCCATGGCAGTGGAAATCCTGGAGGAACCGCCTCATTCGACCTTGCGAACGGTTATCCGGCGGAATAAATCTCAACTGGTGGAATTGGACCATGAAGGCATCCTGTGGGACATCGATACCATGGAGGATTATCGAAAGTACCTGGGGGCAAGCAGGGAGAGCACTTGTATCTTCAAATTGAACGATACATCCGGCGTGGTGTCCACCGGCGGGAACTCTTCCACCATGGAAAACTCGAAATGTTTTAGAAATTTGAAACCGATGTATATCAAATAGGCATTATTGGAAAGATCGCCGGTTTTAAATGGTGTACCCCGGTATCCCAGTCCGCCGAAAACTTTCCTGTAGTTCACCCGCAGGTCCGATAAAAAGATATTTCCTCTCAAATCCTCTTTGAAAAGCCAGGTTGGCTTTGTGAAAAAAGAGATATGGTTGGAAAAATCAATGGAGAGCTTGCCATTCTTCTTTTGATAGGAGAAGATCACACCCGCGGTATAAAACGGCTTACTGCTGCTGAAACCCGGTTTCGGGGCCACCGGGATCCCCACAGCCGCCCGGCCGTTGATCGAAAAATTCCCGGCCCGGTAAAGGTTTCCCACCATCCCCAGCACCAGCGGCGCCTGGGTAAACAGGCTTTTATCATAAGAAAAAATATCTTTATAGCGGTAATTGACCCGGTTTCGTGGGTAATCATTTCGTCCGCCTTCGGTCATGCCGAATAATTTGTGGAAATCGATGATCAGCTTATCCATTACCCCGCCGTAGACCACCATGGTCCTGTAATACAATTCCAGCGTCACCCGGTTGGAAATCCCATACCGGAACCCGAGGATTGTGCTCCAAGTCTCCATATCGTTGATGGTGGTCCGTTGAAAGTCGTACATATAGACATTGGAATAAAACATGTCCAGGGAGAGTGAAAAGTCCCCTTTGCCCAGCGTATGGTGCTCCGAATAAGGGAAATAAGCAATGGATTGGATCAAGGGGAATTCTACATCCACTGCATAGAGGCCGGGACCCGCGGTCAACAAACACAGCAAAACAATAATTTTCATCAATTTAGGATAGTTTATGTTTCTCATGGTATCTGCATTTTACAGTAAAAATTGCATCCTGTCAAAAAAAAACCCTCCCCAAACCGCGGGGAGGGCTTGTATGGTGTAAATCGTACAGCGTACTATTTTAATTTCAAATTAGAACAAGAACTTTACTCCGATCCGTGCGGCAATGGCATCCATAAAGCGATATTGGTACTTGTACTGGGGATCGAGGTGGGCGCCTTTGGCGGCGACTTCGGCTGCATAATTCCAGCCGGCCAGCAGTTGCGCTTCGGGTAACATGATTCTTGCATCGTTGTAGAGCGTCCAGGTTCTCTGGGCGATGTCGTTATCGGTAACGTTGGCGACATTCACGTTGAAGTTCAGGGTGTATTTGGCAGAGAGTTCCAGGTTGTATTCCGCATAGAGATCGATCTGCCACAAGAACGGGTTACGTCCGAGGTTGCCCCTACCAAGGGGATAATAACCCTGTATGTCATTCAGGAAGACCTCTGTTTGCAAAGGAGTACCGGTCATGGCATAGGCGTTCATACCGAAGGTCAAACCAAAATCAAAGGTATAAGCGCCGTAGACTTTGAACTGGTGGGGCCTGTCCGTGGCCAGGAGACCGAGATAATCTTCACCCCTCTGGTTGTAGGTCAAGAACCAGCCGTCAAAGCATCTTTCTACATTAGGGCTCTTACGACCATGTTCTTCCGCACTGGCCAAACCGGAATAGTTGCCATAGAGACGGCTCCAGGTATAGGAGAAACCGCCCAACCAGTTGTTTTTGAATTTCCTATCCAGGTTGAGGGTAACGGAAGTGTAACGGTGAACAGCCTTGGTGGCAATGATGCCCGGGGGCATTGTTCCAGTCGCCTGAGCCTGGTTGTATTTATCCTGGATCCAGTCGGAACCGGGGTTACCGATGTAATAGGATTCATTGCCCCCGGTCAGGACGCCGATATCTTCGATGGCGTTCACGATGTAGTTGTAGAGGAACCTACCGCCGACGGTCCAATCTTCAGTCAACGTTTTCTGCACACCCAGGGTGAACTCATTCTTCCGGGATGGTTTCATATGGGGCTGGGTAGTATCAAAGGAGACGGCTCTCCAATTCCTGGTCTCGTAATACTGGCCGCCGTAAAGACCGCCTGTCCGCGGATGGGTAGTTTCTTTATAAGTGTTATACCAATCCGGGTTTACGATGTCATAGTAGTGGGAGAGCCATTTAAAACCGCCGTATGAACCTTCGGCCAGTTCCAGTTTCATAACATCATAATAGACGCCGATACTACCGAAAAGCTTCAGGCTGGAATCCCCGAAAATGTCATAGGCAAATCCGACCCTGGGAGCAAACTTATCGAAGAATTTGAATTTTATCGGGGGGGGATAACCGGGTGCAAACGCCGGGATATCTTCTTTTTCAATCCTGGCGCCCAAATTCACGGTAAATTTGTCGAAAAGGGTCCAGGAATCCTGCAGATAAACAGCCCAACGGGTGCTGTTTACTTTGGAGACGACGCCGAAGGGACTTCTTACCTCGACGTAACCGAGGGTGGTCTGCCTGGTTTGTCCGTCGCTGTGCCCATAATTATCGCCCCAGTAGAACCGGAAATAGTTATAGGGGTAAGCAGCGTCTTTGTCGACCCCAATCCGTACCACCTGGACGCCGGCTTTGAACATATGCTCACCGCCCAGTGCAGTGCAGTAAGTCACGTCGAAAGTACCGGTCAACCTGTTTTCGATCTGCTTCCCGAGCCGATAGCCGTCGGCGTCGGTATAGTTCCCCCAGCTTCTGGGTCTTACCCAGGAGGGATCGACGCCGGGGACGTTCGCATTGGATCTTGAAAAGAGGTACCGGGGGCCAGTAGGCCCCACTAACTGTTTAATGTTGGATCTGAAGTAACCGACGAAAGCATTGAACATCAGGTTGTTTCCCAATGTGTAATCGATGCTGCCGCCAATGGTGAATGCCGGCTGATTGTAACCGTATTTTTTGTAATCTTTGTTAATGTTGCCGCTGCCATCTTCGGCGGGGAGTTCACCTTTCCACTGGCTGTAATCCACTGCGCCGCCGACAGACACATGCAGGTTGTCGGCAACCTGGGCGGTCAATTTTAATGAACCGGCATAAGTGGTGTCTTTCCTGGTGAAAATGTTGGAACCGGAGAAATGGGTTTCGCCGGCAAAGATGGTGGAAGGAGATTGGTGGGTAGCCAAATCCGGGACGGGCCAATTGTTGCCGTTCCTTTCGGTACTTTTGAATTTCGGCATAAAGGAGCCGAAGAACCACAGTTTGTCTTTGATAATGTAACCGCCCACGCCGAATCCGGGTTCAATGGAGTTAATCTTGTCTTTGGGGAAAACGACATATTCGGCGACATTGTTGTTCAAAGGACTGATCCTCAATGATTTACGGTTTGCGCCGCCCAGGGCGCTGCCGTCATAATAGGCCGCTGCCTGCCCGTGGAACTCATTACCGCCGCCCCGGGTGATAACGCTGATGACGCCGCCCATGGAACCGCCGTATTCCGCGGCATAACCCGAGGATTTTACCTGGATTTCTTCGATGAAGTCAAAATTCACGCGTTCCCCGGCTTTGCCTTTGAACAACGTCGTGGTCTCCACGCCGTCCACATAGAAATTGTTTTCCGATGGGCTGGCGCCGTCGAAAGAAACGCCCGCGGCATAGTCGCCGTTAGCCCTTTCTGTGCCGTCCTGGAACTCGCTTTCAAAGTTAAGACCGGCTGTCTGGGTAACGATGGTCATAAAGTCACGACCTTTCGGTAATTTGCTAAATACTTCTTTCGAAATAGTTGTGGCCGACGCAGTCTTTCTTACATCGATTACCGGGGATTTTCCCATGATCACGATTTCCTGGCTTATATCGCCAGTTTCCATGACCACATCCAGTTTGTAGGTACGTCCGATATCAACCCGTACATCTTTCCATTTTACGGTCTTATAACCATCAAGGCTAAAGGCAAATTCATACATCCCGGGGGGCAGGGCCATGAACCGGAACGCGCCATTGTCGCCGGTAACAGTGGTTTTCTTACCAACGAGACCTGTACCTTCACATTCCACGGCAGCGCCGGGAATCGCAACCCCATCTCCCAGTGCAACAGTACCGATAACTTCACCTGTTTGCTCCTGGCTGAAAAGAGTACCACAATATACCACGACTGCCGCGACGAACAACATTAAAAGTTTGTGTTTCATTTATCTCTCCTAAAGTTTTGTATAATTTGATAAAGTTTCCTTTGCATAATCTTCTTTTGCAATAATGATGCCAAATGACAATCTTTTCGAAGCCCCGTAAACAGCGCTGTTTACAATTTTCCCGTCGGCTGAAATTCAAAAAATTGAATAATCGATTCATAATATTGAAGGGGATTATGCGCCAGGCAAAAAGTTCCTTCTTTCCCGCGAAACATGCGAAAACACAGTTTAAACTTGCTATTTTCTCTTTTTTGGCTTAATATGGTTTAATTATTAAGAGGAGTTCAATGACAAAATTGTATTCTGAATTGGCCCAGGTCTACCACGAGATGTATCGATCCATTTTCGATTATGAAAGGGAGTTCCATTTTTATGACGGTTTATTGAGAAAATACGCCCGGAGGTCTATTTTGGAAATCGGGTGCGGCTCCGGCAACCTGGCGCCCTATTTTTTAAAGGCCGGCTATACGTATACCGGGCTGGATTTATATGATGAAATGCTGCAAATTGCCCGGCGGAATCACCCCGAAGCCGAAGCCGCGTTTGTCCGGGGAGATATGCGGGAGTTGCATCTACCGCGGGCTTTTGATGCGGTCATTATTACCGGCCGCAGTTTCTGTTATATGACAACCAATAAAGATGTTATGAACGCCCTGCAATCCATTTATAAGACTTTAAAAGAGGGAGGCCTATTGATTTTCGACAGTTTTAAAGCCGATGAACTGCTGCCGAATCTCAAAAAGGAATCCGGCCAGGAAGTGGAAAGCGGCGACACAAAATACCGGCGAGTGAACCGGACTTCGTTGAACCTGGAAACCGGCTGGACCTGGAATTGGGAAGCCGAATACCATATCGAGAAAAAAGGCCAGGAGAAAAAGATCATCACGGATCGATCGGTTTTAAGGGCTTTTACCGAAGATGAGTTGAAATTGTTTTTACAGTTGAACGGGTATAATATATTGGAGATCATCAAAGAAAATACATTAACATTTGTGGCGCAGGCGACGTGATTTTATTAGACTTGACAAACATCGAAACTTTAATATAATGCAGTAATGGGTTACAAAGCGAATTATTTCAAAGATGCCGGGTATTGGATTTTGATCTGCCTGGGCGGCGGCCTGATATTGGCCGTGGCAGATGCCATGGCCAATATTTTCCACGGTTGGTTTGCCAACTTCTTTGTCATCGCTGTTATTGTTTCTTTCTCTTACTATCTCTATGGCCGGTATCAACGAACAAGAAAGAGAGAAACGCTTCGCAAGATACTGCCGGTCTTCGAAGAGAGACGAACTGAAGAGTTCCGCCGAATGGTGGAAGCCGACCCCGGGTTCCAAACTCTTTGTTACCAGTGTGTCCATTTTGACCATGAGAGAAGAGGGTGCACCCTCCATTTGCACAGTCGCAAAATGGAAATAAAACTTCATCCCGCGGATCGATACAAATATTGCCTTTATTGGAATGTGACCCCTGATTCGAAGTTACTGAAAGAAATCGCCCCGGAATTTGACGGCGGCGTTTTATGATAAACCCCGTCGAACGGAGAATAAAATGAATCAAACCATTGGAATATTGGGCGGCATGGGACCGGAAGCCACTGTCCACATGTTTAACCTTATTGTAAAGTACACAAAGGCCGACACGGACCAGGAACATATCCCCATTATCATATTCAACAACCCGAAAATACCCGACCGTACAACCGCTATCCTGCACGGGGGCCCTTCACCACTCCCGGCGTTGGTGGAAGGGGCGAAACTGCTGGAAAAAGCAGGCGCCGACCTTATTGTCATGCCCTGCCATACGGCCCATTATTATTATAATGAGATTATCCCGCATATCCACATCCCGTTTCTTCATCTCCAGCGAGAGACGCTCCGCTGTGTGGAGCGGCTGCCGGGAAATATAAAACGGTTCGGCCTAATCGCCACCACCGGCACGATCAAAATGGGCTTATTCCAGGCTGTTTTCAATGAAAGTAAGAAAGGATTGGAGATTATCACCCCCGGTTCTGAGGACCGGGAGATAATGATGGCTGCCATGTACGGGGAAAAAGGAATCAAACGGGGTTTTAAAGAAGAACCCCGGGATTTACTGTTAAAAGTGATTTCCCATTTGAAAGAACAAAAGGCAGAGGCCATTATCGCAGGCTGCACGGAAATTTCCCTGGTCTTAAGCGAGAGCGAGTTGCAATTACCTGTAATCGATCCGCTTATAATAACAGCAAAAGCTGCTATCTTAAAAGCAGGGTATAAAGTTAAGGAGTAAAATGCCGGAAAAACCCGCAACCATCGATCCTGCTCCATGGCGTGATGTACCGGCCCGAATCCGCCTCATCGTCATCGTGTTTCTTACAAACCTGGGAATCTTCCTGCTTTTAAGACTGGGCTTCCTGGTCTTTTTTATCCCGGATACAACCCCCCTCTTCTCTCACCCTGTGTTAAAAGCCCTTTACCTGGGGTTTAAATTCGACGCGCGATTGGCCGCGCTGATCTGCTTGCCCATCCTCCTTTTGTCGGGCATACCCTTACTCGATCTATTCAAAAAAAAATTCGCCCGGCGTTTCTGGACAGGGTACATACTGCTTACCTTTGCCGTTATCCTGTTCATTTACCTTTTCGATTTCGGGGTTTTTGCTTACGTTAAAACCCGGCTCAATGCATCACTCCTGATGTTTACCAATAACCCGGGTATGTCCCTTAAAATGATCTGGGAAACCTATGCGGTTCTGCGCATCCTATTTTTCTTTTTTCTTTTTAATTTCCTTTATTATTGGTGGATAAAAAGGAGGCTCGCTAAATTGAGCAGCCTACCGCCCCTGTTCCAAACCCGCCGGCAAAAAGTCGTTAAATATACAGTGTTCGGCTTCCTCCTTCTTGCCGTTATATACGGAAAACTGGCCCGCTACCCGCTTCGCTGGAGCGAAGCCTTTTTCTCGCCCAATACGTTCGTCAGCTACCTGGGGGTCAACCCCGTCCTTTTTTTCTATGATACGTTTTTATCCAACCCCCTTAACTACGACCTGGACAAAGTCAAACAATACTATCCCCTGCTGGCCGACTATTACGGCATCGTGGGGCCGGAACGGGAGAACCTGTCCCTTGTCCGCTCCCGCAGCCCCCAACCCCGCGTGAAAGGAACCCCCAACATTGTCTTTATTATCATGGAAACCTTTGCCGGTTTCAAGACCGGGGTTGTCAACGACGGGCTTAATTCGTCCCCCAATTTCGATAAATTAAGTGAACAGGGGATTTATTTCACCAACCATTTCGTTCCCATGGAGAACACCTCGCGTTCCCTTTTTGCCCTCTTCGTCGGGATGCCGGACGCCAGCCGGGGGCGTTATTCATCATGGAATCCCCTCCTGGTTGACCAGCACACCATCATGAATTATTTTACCGGATATAAGAAAATGTATTTCCTGGGCGGCAGCGCCAATTGGGGCAATATTCGCGGTTTGCTGTCCCACAATATTAAGGACCTGGAAATCTTTGAAGAAGGAAGTTACCGCTCTCCCGTCCTCGATGTCTGGGGAATCTCGGACGCCGACCTGTTCATGGAAGCCAACGAAATCCTGCGCGAAAAGAAAGAGAGTCCCTTTTTCGCCTTTATCCAGACTTCCGGCAATCACAGGCCCTTCCTGATCCCCAAAGACAGCCGGGGATTTAAAACCGTTAAAGTCAAAAAGAATATACTCGGGAAAAATGGTTTCTTTTCATTAGAAGAATATAATGGCTTCCGGTTCCTGGATCACTGTCTGGGGTATTATTTTGAGTTGGCCCGGGGGGAAGCTTATTTTAACAATACCATTTTTGTTATTATGGGGGACCATGGCACGCTGAATGGGGCGCGGGACACCCGGTTCGGCGATTTGTCTTTCGGATCTTTTAAAATTCCCCTGCTTATTTACGCCCCCGGGCTTATTCAAGAACCAGGGAAAATAACCACGGTGATAAGCGAATTGGATGTGCTGCCCACCCTGGCGGGTTTGATCGGGAAACCCTACATTAATACGACCCTGGGAAGGGATGTTTTCGATCCCGCGTACAAAGACAGGATGTTTGCTTTTACTTATACGCCGTTTCGCATGACGCCGCGGGTGGGCCTGATAGATGAAGAGTTTTACGTCAATGTGGAATCGGACGGAGCATATAGCCTATATCGCTGGGATCCGGCTGTGGCGCCGCGGGACCTTAAAATGCAGTACCCGGAAAAGGCCAAACAAATGGCGGATATGGCCGTGGCCATCATGGAATATTCACGGTACTTGTTGTATCATAATAAGAAATAGGGGACACTCAGAAAAATTTCCACAAATTCCGGATGGACATTTAAAATAAAGTAGCCACGGACAAACACGGACGGACACGGAGACAAAATTCGCCCCTACTTCCGCCCTTCCTGTGGCATCCGGGGGTCGAGTTGCGATAGGAAGCACCCTTCCTGTGGCATCCAGGGGTCGAGTTGCGATAGGAAGCACCCTTCCTATGGCATCCGGGGGTCGAGTTGCCATAGGAAGCACCCTTCCTATGGCATCCGGGGGTCGGGAAGCGATAGGAAGCACCCTTCCTATGGCATCCGGAGGTCGAGTAGAGGAAAAAGGGACAGGCAAGAAAAATTATGCATTTCTGAAAAGCCTTGATTATTCACACGGGGAGGGTTGAATGGGGAGCTACGCCTTGCGCACATCGATCTATACCTTGCGCTTGTCGATCTAACCCTTGCACTCATCGATCTACGTCTTGCGCTGCCGGAGCTATGCCTTGCGCTGCTAGATCTACGCCTTGCGCTGCCGGAGCTAACCCTTGCGCTCTTCGATCTATGTCTTGCGCTTGTCGATCTAACCCTTGCACTCATCGATCTATGTCTTGCGCTACCCAAGCTATGCCTTGCGCTTGTCGACCTACGCCTTGCGCTCGTCGACTCCACCCTTGCGCTTCCCGACTCCGGCCTTGCGCTCGTCGAATCCACCCTTGCGCTGATGTCCCCACGATTTGCGGAAATTCCCCAACGGCTTGCGGTGCTTTCACCGGGCCTTACACTGCTTTCCCTATGGGTTGCGAAACTTGTGCCAGGGGTTGCGGCACTTGTGCCATGGCTTGCGCTATTTGTGCCAGGGATTGCGGAACTTTTCCCACGCCTTGCGATAGTTGTCCCCGGCATTTCACCTAAAATCGCCAGGGTTGCAGGCCAAAATATGGCAGGAGGAAAAAGGAAAAAGGGACAGGCAAGAAAAAAGCGCCGATCCTGTGGAATAACTCGTTGGGCGATGGTTTTCTATCAGACCCATGGAACTTTTTCTACTTCCCCGACATATCTTTCCTTTTTTAATCTATTCCCGTAGGTTCCTGAGTACTCACAGACTGCAAGTAGCGCCATAGCTAAATACCACAAACCGAGATTCCAAGCTTCATAATAAACAGCAGTAAGTTCACGTCGTTTATTATGTTGGGGATGAACAAGAGAATTACGGATATCTGTCAACGCATGTGGTGCATCCAGCCAATTTGAATTTTTAGCAAATTTAGCGAGATCCGGTGTTTCCTTCGGTATTTCGAGCGGTAGACATAGCGAAGAAAATAGACGTCGAAATTTATCGGACGCCTTTAGGTTCTTAAATTCATCCGAATGGAGAAGGCGTTTATCCTTGACGCAATATTCGTATGACAGCCTTTCAATTGCTGCTTGTGTTAAAATGATGCCGGCATCTATCCCACGAGAAGAGAAATTCGCGTTCAAATACCAATAAATAACTTCTTTCAATGTTTCACGCCAGTCGACATTTCCCCATTTTTTCATGAATTTAGGATACAAGGTAGCCAGTTGAGCCCCCGCATGAGGATCAAACCAAGACCATGAAACATGCCAGGGCTCTTTGGGTGATGACCAAAGCTCCCAAACGCGATTGTCTGATTCGTCGAAACCAACCGCACATATCGGTTTACACCATCCACCCTTGGCAAAAGACAGGAAGTAACCAAATGCCTTCAAACATTCCTGCGCATCTTTCCCAGAAAACAATGAATGGTCAGTCCTTTTAATACCACCAACATGAGTTAAGCGGTATCCGCCTTCTTTTTTGAGTTTTTTAATTTCATCTTTTGTTGAAAACAATGACTTCAGTTCAACATTCCACTTATCGCAAATTAAATCCACATGTTCAATTCCAATTCCATACTTTGCTGTTCCTATTTGCTGTATTGAACGCCGAGTTCCCACAAAATCAACAAAATTGAATAAATGGAAAACAAGTAGAGACATTTCAGTAGATTCGTTTCCAATCGCAAAAAAAGGTTCGTTGCTTGGACACCATTTGAGGCTAAACTCTTGAGAATCTTCATTAAATTCACTGCTTATCTGGGACCCTTCAATTTTACAACCATTAATTGAAAAGGAAGAAACCGGAGGCTGTTCAAAAATAGCACTTTTAGCATCTTCGGTAGGCACGTTTGGGAAATAGCCATAGAAATATATATTAGCGCGAGGCAATAGTTCTAAACGAACCTCACCATTTCCCATATAGGTATTTTGATTAATCGATATTTCTGCCTTGGATTGGTGAATCAATATGTTTGATGCATCGGTAGAAAAATCAAATATTGGTTCAATTTCTCTCATCTTTATATTCTCCTTTATGCCCAACGCCCCGCAGCAGCGGCGGCGAAGCCGTACGCTGGCTGCGGTTGTTGGGCGTCACATTATCTCCTTCAAGTCGGCCGCGAATCTCTCAAGAATCGCGACCTTTTCCCGGTCTTCGCACACCTCACGCGGCAGAAACTCCTCTCTGTGTTTCTGCAGATGCTCCCACACAAAGTCCTGCAAGTGGAATGGAAGACTCACAATGCTCCCCGACCCTTGGGTAACAATGCCCTTGTTCAACAGTGAGTTCGCCGTCTGGTTGATGCCTGTCGCGCTCAGGGTCTGAACATTGTGAAGCAGGCAGTAGGCAATCCACCAATATTCCATTGTATCAAGGGTGTAAAGGCGTTTGATGATCGTTGATCTTGCTGCACGACGGCCCCGGCACTCTGAGAACCACACTGAGATGCGAGAGAACAACGATCCGGCCCAGATGGCGGCGGAGAAGATCAGGCCAATCCACCAGAAGCCCAAGTAGGCAGCTTTGATGGTCTTCAATCCCATTGCCTCCGAGGCGCGGGATGGCAGAAGTATGACGAAGAGGCAGACAACGAAGACACCCCAGGCATACTTGGCGACAGCTTCAAGAATCTTGGATATGGCTGTTAGTACAACAATTAATAGTTAAGGTGTTTCAAGTAATCTTGTAACCAGTCAATCGGTTATTTTAATTATTTAACTGTAAAATCCCATCAATATAGTAACCGGTAGAAAATGAAAAAAGCTGGAGGCAAAATCCCCCCAGCTTTTTTTCTTTTAATTGTATATTG
>Ga0315278_10000252_pt1 | contig 48518 bp, 35 predicted proteins | sample YL17G06_0_MG_FD_203880 | JGI IMG/M metagenome (GOLD analysis project Ga0315278, IMG submission 203880) | Sediment microbial communities from Yellowstone Lake, YNP, Wyoming, USA - YL17G06_0 | ecosystem: Environmental > Aquatic > Freshwater > Lake > Sediment | place: USA: Wyoming | collected... | reverse complement strand
GAGCCGGAGTCTAAAGAAAAGGAATTGTATATGAATATACCGATGCAGTCGCTGATAACAGATAATATTACCGAGTTACTTTTCAAGATAATTGGGTTCACGCAGACCCGCCAGAAAGTCCTCATTCAGAACATAAATAACGTTCATACTCCCGGATTTGTTCCCTGTGATTTAACGGTGAACGAATTTGCTGATTCGCTTAATACGGCCATTAACGAACATATTCAGAACCAGCGTTTGGTGCTTTGCGACGGTGAAAACGTCAAATTCGGCATCGGCGGCAGTCTGGAATTGAAGGCCGTGCCGGATAAATATGCCGGGAAAATTCTCGAAGAAAATCCGGATGAATATCTCGATATGCAAATAAATAAACTGCTTGAAAATTCGCTTAACCAGAAAATGGCGGCGGAACTGCTCAAACAAAAAGAAGAGATGTCCTGAGCAATCAGAACCACGGCCGTTTTGAAAGACAAATGAATACCGAAGCTGTTCAGTTGCAAGAAGTGATGGAAAGGTGCGGTCGCCGCGCACAAGTGCTGGCGATAACCAGCGGCAAAGGCGGAGTGGGCAAGACCAATATCGCAGCAAATCTGGCTTTATGTATAGCAGCCTCCGGACAAAAGGCACTGCTGATAGATGCGGACCTGCCGTTAGGCAATCTCGATATCATTATGAACATCAACAGCAAATACAACATCTCCCATATGCTCAGCGGCAGGAAAAATCTCGAAGAAATCATACATATCGGGCCTGAAGGACTGGGGATAATCAGCGGCGTGTGCGGATTGCAGGAATTAGCCAATCACAGCGAGTTCCAGCGACAGCGAGTTCTAAGGGAACTGTCAAAACTGCAAGATGATACCAACACCATCGTGATAGACACGGCAGCGGGCATATCGAGAATGGTTATTGATTTTTGCCTTGCCGCCGACCACACCCTTGTGGTTACAACGCCTGAAGCAACTGCGATGACCGATGCATACGCAATGATTAAGGTTCTGGTGCGAAATAAGTTTACCGGACGAATAAGCCTTATCGTGAATATGGCTGAGAGTATAGCAGAAGGGAAAAAGACCTATCAGCAAATAGCAAGTGTTGCCAAGCGGTTTCTGAATGCGCACGTGTATGAGGCCGGCATATTGCTGAAAGATGACCGCGTCGCTGCTGCGGTGCGCCAGCGGAAACCGGTGGTATTGGCTTATCCCAAATCCCAGATTACTTTGTCGCTGGCGGCAATGGCAACAAAATTGAGCAACGGCACACCTTCGGTCAGCGAAGAAGGCTTTTTCAGAAAAGTGGTAGATTGGTTCTTTTAAAAAGTAAAGTTATCGGCAAAGAGGCCGATAAGAAAATACAAAGTGTATTTGTCCGTGCAACCGGAGAATAATCAGAGCAACAAAACGTCAAGGAGGATTGATTGTGGCCGTCAAAACAAACCAAACCCGACAAGCTGAGGGTAAAAGCAGTCCGCAGGCGAATATCAGTCAGGTATGGGAGCAGTTTCTAAAAACAAAAGACAGTTCATCGCGAAACCTGCTGCTCGAACATTACAGACCTATAGTGAAATACTTAGCAGAACGAGTTCACAGTAAACTTCCCGATAAAGTCGAGGTAGATGACCTTATCAGCGCCGGCATTTTCGGGCTGATGGATGCCATCGACGCCTTCGACACATCGAGAGGCGTGAAATTTGAGACCTACTGCACGTCCCGCATAAGAGGCTCGATACTGGATGAGCTTCGCAGTATGGACTGGGTGCCTCGTCTGGTCCGCGCAAGGGCCGGCCAGTTAATGAAGGCCACCCAGTCGCTCAAAACACATCTCGGACGCAAGCCCACCGAAAAAGAAACTGCGGAAGAGCTTGAGATTGATATGGAAGCGTTTAACAAAATAATGAAAGATGCCAACGCTGTGGGTGTGGTTTCGCTGGATTCTCAATATGATGACACCGATGGCGAAAAAAACGTTCGTGAAATAGATATTGTCAAAGACAAAAAAAGCAAAGACCCATTCACGGAGGCCCAAAAACAGGACCTGAAAAATCTGCTTACCAAGGGCCTGACGCGTGCGGAGCGGCTGATTGTTGTGCTGTATTATTATGAAGAAATGACTATGAAGGAAATCGGCGCCACGCTGGATTTGTCGGAGTCGCGTGTTTCTCAGATGCATTCATCCATTATTGCCCGCCTCAAGGCCCAGATGAACAGCCGAAAAAAGGAATTTGCGGTCTGATTTTTGGAACCGCTTTTTTGCACATAACTCATTTCTGGTCAAAAGACTTGATTTAATGCGCCTGCCTGCGTAAACTACAGTTATTAGTAAGGAGCCCTTGAAATGAGATTTACCAAGATGCAGGGAACAGGCAATGACTACGTTTATGTCAACTGCTTCAAAGAAAAAATCAAAAACCCTGCTAAATTAGCAAGGATAATCAGCGACAGGCACTTCGGCGTCGGCGCTGACGGCTTGATTCTTATATGCCCTTCGACTACGCTCAGGGCAGGCCCATCAAAAAAGGCTGACCTGCGGATGCGAATTTTCAATGCTGACGGCTCGGAGGCTGAAATGTGCGGCAACGGCATCCGGTGCGTCGCCAAATATGCTTATGAACATAAACTTGTCAGGGGCAGCAACCTGTTTGCAATCCCCGGCAGCCCCCCCTGCCAGAAATCTCTGAATATAGAGACCGGCAGAGGCATTTTAAAAGTCGGCTTGTTCCTCAATAGAAAAAATGAAGTTGAAAAAGTCTGTGTCAATATGGGCCAGCCGATTCTGACGCCGAAAAATATACCTGTGAAACTGGCCGGCGAAAAAATTGTCGAACACCCCATAAATATTATGGGAAAAAAATTACGGATGACTTGCGTATCAATGGGAAACCCGCACGCAGTATTTTTCTGTAATGACGTCGACTCCATAAACCTCGAAAAGTTGGGACCTACCATTGAAAATCACAGGCTTTTCTCCAAGCGAGTCAATGTGCATTTCGTTCAAGTTCTCGGACGGGATGAGTTTAAGGCGCGAACGTGGGAGCGCGGCAGCGGTATAACATTAGCCTGCGGAACGGGGGTCTGTGCCTGCTGTGTGGCGGCAGTGCTGACTGACAGGTGCGAGCGCATTTGCACGGCACATCTGCCCGGCGGGGACATCGAGTTAAACTGGTGCGAAAAAGATAACTGTATTTATATGACCGGGCCGGCAGTCGAAGTGTTTGAAGGCATCTGGCCGAAAAAGTAGTCCCCTCTTACAAAATTGTCCCCACCAAAAACAATGTTGTAAAACAGCAACATTCAAGGTTGACTTCGGACACACAAAGATATATTTTATCCAACTTGTCGTCGGTTAAGGCATATATTGATAAAATAGCTGTTTTTTAGCTAAATAAGAGGCATTTTTAAGCCGAAGGAAAACAGAGACGTTACCTTTTGGCAACATAAATGCTTGACAATGTAAACATAAACCTTCTGTAGTGCATAGATATAGATTATGTCAAAACAACAAAAAATGTCGCTTCGACATCCAAGTAAAAAGGACAATCCTCTCACGCAAAAAGAGCTGAGCGATATGGAAAGATTAGCGATTATAGGGAAACACGCTGCCGAAGTAGCGCACGAACTAAACAATCCTCTCGACGGCATACTCAGATATATCAATCTGACAATAAGAAGTATCGAGCAGGAAAATGTCGGCAAATCAAAAGATTATCTTGCACATTGTCGTCAGGGACTGATGAGGATGATTCAAATCGTAAGCGAACTGTTAGAGTTTTCGCGCAGCAATTATTCTGTGCAGGAAGACCATATCAAAATAGAACAGATTATCGAAGACGCTGTAAAAGCGATGGACACAAAATTGGAATCTTCGAACGTTCGCATATTCCGAAATTACCAGCCTGACCTGCCGTTAATCAGAAGCGGCAATCTGTTTGCCGTCTTCTGCAATCTGATAAAAAATGCGATAGACGCAATGCCGGCGGGCGGTCAGTTAAACATTTCAACTCGTGTAATGAAAGACAACACTGCTGCAATCGAATTTTGCGATACCGGTGCGGGCTTTGCTCCCGAAGACGCCGAGGCAATATTTGAGCCGTTTTATACTACAAAAGACAAGGGGACAGGACTGGGACTTGCGATATGCAGGGACATCATCAAAAAATATAATGGAAGAATAACGGCGGAAAATGCTTCGCAGGGAGGAAGCATATTTACAGTATATCTGCCGCCGGAGAAAAAATCATAAAGGTAAAACTATGGCGGAAGCAAAAAACATTCTCGTGGTCGACGACGACAAAATCATACTGGATTCATTGTGCGAGTTTCTATCGCTTGAAGGGTTTCAGGCCAAAGGTGCGGAGACGTTAAAAAAAGCTATCGCTGAACTGCAAAAGCAAAATTATTCTCTGGCAATCATAGACGTTAATCTGCCGGACGGGAACGGATTCGACTTACTTGACGTAATCAAAAAGAACCATACAAAAACCGTGGTGATTATGATAACCGGATACGGCACAATTGAAAACGCGGTCAGGGCGATTAAACGCGGCGCATCGGATTATCTGACAAAACCAATCGTCGACGACGAGCTGCGGCTGGCGGTAGACAGAGCGATTAAGCAGCAGTTCCTTGTCAGCGAGAATGAAAGGCTGCGTTTGCAGCTTGAGCAGAAATACAATCTCGAAAACATAATCAGCCAGGACTATAAAATGGCAAAAATCTTCGACCTTGTCGAGGCAGTCGCAGACAGCACGACAACAATTCTGATGGCAGGGCCTTCCGGCACAGGGAAAAGTATACTGGCAAGGGCAATTCACCACCGTTCAAGCAGACGCAATAAACCTTTCGTGGAGGTAAGCTGCGGCGCTTTGCCTGAAACGCTGCTTGAGAGCGAGCTTTTCGGACACGTAAAAGGAGCGTTCACGGGGGCCGTAAATAATAAAGAAGGAAAATTTCTCGCTTCAGATGAAGGCACAATCTTCCTCGATGAGATAGCCAATGCTTCAGCGGCCCTTCAGGTCAAACTGCTACGGGTCCTGCAGGAGAGACAATTCGAGCCTGTGGGCAGCAATAAGACCATTACCGTCGATACTCGCATCATATTAGCCTCCAATAAAAACCTCAGTGAAGAAGTAAAACAAGGCAGGTTCCGCGAAGACTTGTATTATCGTGTAAACGTCGTAACGGTAAGTCTGCCGCCGTTATGTGAAAGGGTCGGGGACATTGAGCTTTTGGCGACGCATTTTCTGCGAAAATACTGCGTGCAGCACAACAAGGAAAAAATCGGCATTACCGACGGAACTATGGAATATTTGGAGCGATATTCCTGGCCCGGAAATGTCCGCGAGCTGGAAAATACGATTGAACGTGCTGTGCTGCTGAGTAAGGGCAAATTCATCACCGCCGATGATTTGCCGAGTTCGATTAAAGAAGAGCAAAATCACCGGCAGAAAACCTACGAACCGGTTAGTCTGAAAGATGCCCTTGCTGAGCCTGAGAAAAATATTATCCGTCAGGCCCTCGAAGCCAATCAGTGGAACAGACAGGAAACCGCAAAAGCGTTGCAGGTAAACCGCACAACACTGTTCAAAAAGATGAAGCGCTACGGCCTTTACGCCGAAGCTGAACGACTCGGCCTTTTGTAAAGCCGACACAAGTCAGCCTGCGTCGAACTACTGCCCGAGACAGGATTTGAACCTGCAAGGGAATTACTCCCACCAGCACCTCAAGCTGGCGCGTCTGCCAGTTCCGCCACCCGGGCGAGCTGAAATGATTGTATCAGAAAATCTGCCTTCATCAAGAAATTTTAACGGCCTGCAATAAACTGCCTGCGTGCAGAACAAAATTACACCTGTAGCGAACGTAACGAAAATATCTTCTATACCAGCCAATCTCGCTTTTAATCTTATAAAAAGCACACAAACCCGCCCGCAAACCTTGTAAAAAATCCCTTAAAAAGCTACAATGGGTGTCATAGCAAAGGCGGGTGATGAATATCGGAGCGGGTGAAAACAATATTAGTGTCGTAAAAGGCGTCCATAAACGCTTTTCTGGTTTAACAACTCATAAAGCCAGCCTCTTATTAACAGCATTTTTCTTCGGTATCCTGATTATCATTACGCAAGGTTGTCATTCTATCGCCGACCAAGCGATTGAAACTTCTGCTGCGCATCCGGCGATTGAATCTAAAGTTTTATCCAAAGAAATTACAGATTTAGTCGGCAAATTAGAATACTCCGGAACAGCGGCCAAGAATTTTGCTGAAATGGTTGTCGGCTGGAAGGACGAGCATAAAAAACCTGTCCTCGCCATCTGGCAGGAGACGCTTAGTCAGGCAAAAGAAAATTACAGACAGGGCAATATTTCCGAAAGGCAGCTTGCCAAAACAGAGCAGGACATAACGGAAAAACTTTGCCGAAAAATACAAAAGGAAATCAGATACGGCGATAAGTTTTTCGATTTAGCCGATGTAACCAAATACAGAAAGGCCCAATGCCTCGGCTATTCACAGTTGTTTTACATCCTCGGCAGCGAAGTCGGGCTGTCGGTAACGCCTATAAATGTGGCAGAGTTCCAGACCGCCGACCCATTGCCGGTGGGATTTGCCCATATAGCCTGTATGGTCAACTTAACTGGCAGTAGCACAATAATGCTGGATTTAACGCCGCCCAGTTTTATAAGTGAGCCATTCGTAATGGAAAAATATTTTACGAAAATTGGCAGTTACCTGATGCTGAAAAACGCCGACAATTTTCTAAACATTCACAGAAAGATTCAACTTCTGGATGAAAACGGATTAATTGCTCACATATATAACAGCCGCGGCGTTCTATGCGCTTCTATAAACCAACTCGAACAGGCCCTTGTCCACTATAACCGTGCCGTCGAACTCAATCCCGATTCCGCAGAGGCATATAACAACAGGGGAATCACACATCGTCTTATGGGACAGGTAAAGGAGGCTATCACCGACTATAATCGTGCCATCGCACTTAATCCGAATTTCGCGGAGGCATTTAACAACAGAGGAACCGCCTATGGCTCTCTAAGCATGTTCGACCTTGCTGTTTCCGATTACAATCATGCCCTTGAACTTAACCCGCTTTTCACGCAGGCATACTACAATCGCGGAATTATATACGATAAGTCAGGTCGGCTTGAAAGCGCCATTTCCGATTATGATTCTGCCATCGCCCTTAATCCCAATTTCACCAAGGCGTATAAAAACCGAGGCCTCAGCTATGCTATGCTGGGAAAACCGCAAACAGCGGGGAAAGACCTGCTTAAAGTCGTCAAATTGTCCCCTGATTCAAAGGCAGATATAAAAATGATAGCCGACCGATTCGGGCTGAATATCAGTATCGATTAAATTTTCCCTGCAAACTTCTATGTGCCTTTTTGATTGTCCCACAGTAAAATGTGCAATCTCGGACAAAACATAAAGCCGCTGCGTTTACAAAGCTCTGCAACCATCGGCGATTTGGTTAAAAGCTCATCTCTTGTCCTCGCCTGCGGCATTAACATTACCTTTCCCAAATCCACACCACCTATTTTTTTAATTACCTGATTTATTTCAGCGAGGTCTTCTTCGGAATCCACGACGAATTTCATCTGGTAATCGTAGCTGCCAATCAAATCTCTCAAAACAGCCAAATCAAATCCTGAATTGTTACCGGAATTGCTCAGTTTGGGGCTGATACTCATTAAATCGCAGAGCATATCCGGCATAAACACAACACCGGCGGTTTCGACGGTTATATGTTTTCCGGCGGTTTTTAAGCTTCGTGTCAACAGCGGCAATTCAGGATGTATCATCGGCTCACCGCCTGTTATCACAACAAATCTGCCGGGTAACTTTTGAACGGTCTTCACTATTTCCGCAATACCACAGTCCTGCCCTGCCATTTGCTTTTGTGCATATTCAGTATCGCACCATTTGCACCGCAGGGGACAGCCTGCCAGCCTTATAAATACGCTGGGGCCCCCCGCCAAAAATCCTTCCCCCTGCAAAGAATAAAAAATTTCATTTACTATCATTTTGAGTATTCGAGGGGGTCTTTCAGACCGGCCTCGGCAAAACCTTTCAATCGTAATCTGCAGGAATCGCATCTGCCGCAGCTTTTTCCGTTTTTGTCCGGGTCATAACAACTATGGGTCAAAGAATAATCAACGCCGAGTTTTGTGCCGGCAAGAATAATCTGTGCCTTGGTCATATTTATAATCGGCGTATGAATGTGGTACCGCCCCCTGCTTTCCACGGCTTTTGCAGTGGCAAGATTAGCCAGTTTTTCAAAAGCAGCTATAAATTCACCTCTGCAATCAGGGTAGCCGCTATAATCGGTTGTATTTACGCCTATAAAGATGTCGTAAGCGCCAAGCACCTCAGCCCAGGCGAGGGCGTAGCTTAAAAATATCGTGTTTCTGGCAGGCACATAAGTCAGGGGGATGCTGCGAACAGAGCCTAAATCGGGACTATCTTTAGGCACTTCGATATTTATATCTGTGAGGGCGGAACCGCCGAACTGGGTCAAATCAATATCGATACATCGATATTCGACCGCACCCAAAGAAGCAGCCACTTTCCGGGCAGCCTCAACTTCCCGCCAGTGCCGCTGACCATATCTGAAGGTCAGTGCATAGCACTGAAAACCTTCGCTGCGTGCAATAGCCAGTGCCGTGGCCGAATCAAGCCCGCCGCTCAATAAAACAACCACCTTTTTTCCTGCCTGCAACTTCATTCTAAACCTTGCAAAAATCACTTATATTTATTATATTGTTTTAATATGACTTTTGGGAGTTATAAATAAGATGAGTAAAAAACCGAAGCTGGAACTGTTTGAAAATCCTCATCCGCAGCGGGACTATGCCGTTACAATAAGATGCCCTGAATTTACGAGTGTTTGCCCGCGGACCGGCCAGCCCGATTTCGGCGAAATCATAATCGAATACAATCCTGATAAACTCTGCATCGAATTGAAAAGCCTGAAATTGTACTTGCAAAGCTACCGGAACAAGGGCATTTTTTACGAGGCATTGACAAACGACATACTGGATGATTTGGCCGGTGTGTGCAGACCGCGATGGATGAAAGTAACGTCGAAATTTACTCCCCGCGGAGGGATAACCACAGACGTGGTTGCCGAATATAAGATGGAGAAATAAAATACTGCCGGAGGTAATAAAATGAGCATAGTATTTACCTGTGAATTTTGCGGCAAGAAGATAGAAGCGCCGGACAATGCCGCCGGCAAATGGGGCAAATGCCCCCGCTGCCATAATAAGCTGTTTGTGCCTGTTCAAAATACCAGCGAAGACGATGAGCTTAAGCTTGCGCCAATAGACGAAAGCGAAATTGAGAAACAAAAACGGCTGCGGGCTGAAGCATTTAATCTCACAAAAAACATATTAAGTGACAGAGAACCTTCCGCTGGAACCGATGAGTCTGCTGCCGAGTCTGAAGCCGACATAAGCGAAGAAAAACTAACAATAAATATAATCTCCTATCTGCGTCTGATGGCTGATGGAGAACTTGATGAAGCCGACCGTCTCGCAAAATCAATAGCCCCTGCAAAAGCGAAGGCCTCAAAAATTCTCGACAGAATAGCAACGAGCGAACCTCCTGAGCCTGAACTGGCCGATATTCCGCAACAAGTGCTTGGACGTCTGATAAAAACTCTGCGGGCGAGGATAATGTAAACCGCCAAAAATCCAATAATGCCCCAGAAAGTTAGTTTAGCTCGAAAACATATAACGATTTTTTATGCCTGTGAGAGCGGAAATAACTTAAGTTTGACCGCAGGACGGCAATTTTTCATATTTTATACGGAAATACCCGAAAATAACTTGATACAGCTTGCCGAAGACGGAAAGGAACTTTGATATGGCCAAGGGAATAACCGCAGTCCATGTTACCCATGAAATTACGGGGAAAATCGGCGGTATAGGCGCCGTCCTGCATGGGCTGTTCACATCCAGCTCGTACCTCGAGGCAGTCGAACGCTCAATCCTTGTCGGCCCATTGTTCTCAACGGAAGGCCCTGTCTCCGAAAGGCTGGGCGAAAACGGCGAAGTGCTGTATTCCTCCGTCGACGGGTTTGTAAAATCCGGATACCACGAGGCATTTCGAAAAATTGAAGGCTATTTCAACGCAGGTATAGTCTACGGCAGAAAACCTTTCGTGGATACCCAGAACGGCATTAAAAGTTCGCCGGAAGTATTACTTGTCGACGTAAGGCATATGGACAGAGGCCCACTCAACGAATTCAAAAGACTGTTATTCGCCGAGTTCGGCATTCGCAGCGATTTGTATGAAAATTTATGGGAATATGAACAATACGTAAGGCTTGCGCCGGCTGCCATTGCCGCCCTTAAGGCAATCGGAGCAGACAAGGAACAGACCGTTGTTATCGCCCACGAGTTTATGGGGATGCCAACGGCACTGGGCGCTATTCTGGATACTTCCTGCGATTTTAAGACTATTTTTTACGCTCACGAGGTCGCCACGATACGCCGAATAGTGGAGAAACACCCGGGTCACGACACGATGTTCTACAACGTGATGAAAAAAGCCCACGAAAACAATCTCTATGTCAGCGACATATTCGGCGACCAAAGCTCGTTCTTCAAACATCCTCTTATAGAAGCGTCAAAATACTGCGACGCCATAGCCGCCGTAGGCAATTATGTCGCAAAGGAAATAAGATTTTTGGCGCCGGAATTTGAAACCGTCGACGTCGATATTGTTTACAACGGCATACCTGCGTATAAAATCAGTCTCTCAGATAAACTTCGCTCAAAAGAAAAACTTCAGTTGTATTGCAAAAATCTGTTAGGCTACAGGCCTGATTTCATTTTTACGCACGTTACGCGGCTGGTGCAAAGTAAAGGTTTATGGCGTGATTTACGCGTGCTTGAGCATATTGATAAAGAGTTCGTCGCACAGGACAAGACCGCCGTCCTGCTTTTACTGGCAACTGAAGTGTCGCAGAGACGCACCAGCGACATCTACCATATGGAGGCTGCTTATAACTGGCCCGTGGCCCACCATGAAGGAATGCCCGACCTCTCAGGCGGAGAGGCGGCATTTTATACGTCGGTGCAGGAATTTAACGCTAAAAGGAAGAACATAAAAATTATTTTCATTAATCAGTTTGGGTTCATGCGGAAATTATGCGGCAGAAGAATGCCTGAAGATATGGAGTTTATGGACATCCGCAAAGGTGGCGACGTGGAGTTCGGGTTGAGCATTTACGAGCCTTTCGGAATCGCGCCCTTAGAGCCTCTTACTTTCGGCGGAATATGCGTAATCAGCAGCGTTTCCGGATGTGCGGGCTTCGTCAAAGAGGTAACGGATATGGAGGAGACCAAAAACGTTATCATAGCGGACTACACAAATCTTGAAAACGGCGGGCGCCCCGATATAAAAGATTTTTCGGAGATTGACCAGTCTGTGCGCGGTCGGATAGAGGACGGGATAAGCGACAAGGTTGCGATGCAGATATGCTCACGTTTGCCGAAGAACGATTCAGAGATGGAGGAGATGATTCGGACTGGTGAGACAATCGCCGAACGTATGAGCTGGGACGTAGTGGTAAAAAAGCACCTGCTGAACACCCTGCAGAAGGCCTTACGCAAGCAACGCGGTAAAAATATCTATTCTCATAACGCTAAAACCGAATCTGTCTGAAATGACTTCAAAAAAAACAGTTCGACACTTCAACGGTTCGACTACGCCCACCGCAGGCAAGGCTAAGTGTAGGCAAGCTCCCTGTTTCGCCCGGCCCATCATAGGGATTTTGGGCGGTGTCTGCTCAGGCAAAAGCACAGTCGCAGCGGAATTTGCGAGGCTTGGCTGCAAGGTCATCGACGCCGACAGAATCGCACATCAGTTGCTCGGGAAAAAAACGGTAAGAAAAAAAATAATCAAACTTTTCGGCAGGAAAATACTGAATACCGCCGGGGAAATCAGCCGCCGAAAACTGGCTAATATAGTTTTTGCGGACAAAGATAAGATTTTAATGCTTAATAAAATTATTCATCCTCTTGTTCTGGCAAGGGCAGAGAAGTTGATAAAACAATATAATCACCGGCGACGTATTAAAGCTATAGTTCTTGATATGCCTCTGCTGATTGAGGTGGGGTGGCACAAGCGGTGCGATAGACTTATTTTTGTAAATTGCAGCCGCCCAAGAAGGCTGGAGCGCCTTCTCCGAAGCGGCTATGTCGCTCTGACGAAGGCAGAAAGAGCCGAAAAAACGCCCCTTTTTGCAAAAAAATGGCTTAAAACGAGAGAAAATTTTCAAATTCCTCTGGACAAGAAGGTACGCATCTGTGATAATACCATTGATAACAATTCTGACTTATCCGTTCTCCGTAGTAGACATACTACGAAGGATGAATCGTCGTTAGTCAGACAAGTCGCAGAAGTTTTCTCGCGTGTTGTGAATAACGGGTGAGTGGGATTTAACATAATTCACCACTTGATTCCCAAACCGAATTTGAAAATGATTTGACTTTGCTCGTTATCTGGTTCGCCCCTTCGATTATACTCAGGGTCGAACACTGAGCAACGTCGAAGGATTGTTTTTCTGCTGTTCAAAATACAATGCTATTAGGCATCCCGCCGTCAGGCGTCCCTGACGGGACTAAGCAGATTCTGGGATTTCCTGCTCTATGAAATCATAGAATGGTTCGACAGGCTCACCATCCTGAGCAATGTCAAAGGATGGTTCAATAAGTTTTTAAGAGGCGAAGTTAAAGGAATATAAAACACAAGGAGCAATTATGGCTAAAGCCACCGACAAAAATGAGAAAACTGCAATGAACCCTTCAGGGATGCCCCCCAGACGCAGGGGCCCAAAAAGAAAGAACGACGTCGAAATACAGCCTGAAACCGAACCCCGACAAGTCGAGGAACAAACGGAACAGACTCAGGTGGAACAACCTGCACCGGTCGCAAATACGAATGAGCAGCCGGCTGCCGCAAATGCAAAAGCAGTTGACGAAGTCGAAGGGATGACTGAAGAAGAATCCACACACGCAAAATACGAAAGAATCAAGAAGGGCAGCCTCTACCTGACAGACCTGCAGAAGCTGGCTGTATCGGACCTGCACGAGCTGGCCAAAAAGGAAGGCATAAAAGACTACAGCGCTATGAAGAAACAGGACCTGATTTTCAGAATCCTCAAGGAACGCATTCGTCAGAACGGCCTGATGTATGGCGAAGGAGTCCTGGAAGTGCTGCCCGATGGTTACGGCTTTCTGCGAAACCCAGACTACAATTACCTGTCTTCCCCGGACGATATTTACGTTTCGCCCTCGCAGATAAGGCGGTTCGGCCTGCGCACCGGAAACACCGTCTCAGGCCAAATCAGGCCTCCAAAAGATTCTGAAAAATATTTCGCACTCCTGCGAGTCGAGGCCATCAACTTTGAAAATCCCGAAAACCTGGTGGAAAAAGTCGTATTCAGCGACCTTACCCCGCTGCATCCGGAACAGCGAATTATACTCGAAACCTCGCCGGAAGAGCTTAATATGAGAATAATCGACCTTATTACGCCCGTCGGAAAAGGTCAGCGAGGCCTTCTCGTCGCTCCGCCGAGAACAGGCAAAACCGTCCTGCTCCAAAAAATCGCAAATGCCGTCAGCACAAATCATCCTGAAATAAGGCTGATTGTTCTGCTGATTGATGAAAGACCTGAAGAAGTTACCGAAATGGAGCGAAAAACCGCCGCCGACGTCGAGGTCATCAGCTCGACATTCGATGAGCCTGCTGCCCGACACTGTCAGGTGGCTGAAGTCGTAATCGAAAAGGCAAAGCGAATGGTCGAATACGGTCAGGATGTTGTAATACTGCTTGATTCAATTACAAGGCTTGCTCGCGCATATAACACTGAGATGCCTCATTCGGGTAAAATCCTCACCGGCGGCGTCGATGCCGGTGCGATGCAGATGCCCAAAAAATTCTTCGGCGCAGCGAGAAACGTGGAGCATGGCGGCTCATTGACCATATTTGCAACCGCACTGATTGATACAGGCTCAAAAATGGACGAGGTCATCTTTGAAGAGTTCAAGGCAACTGGAAATATGGAACTGCACTTAGACAGACGTCTCGTTGATAAAAGAGTATGGCCTGCAATAGACATCAGCAGGAGCGGAACGAGGAGAGAAGAGCTGCTGCTTGTCCCCAAGGAGCTTGAGCTTGTGTATCGGCTGCGAAGAGTCCTCAGCGATTTGAATCCTGTCGAAGCGGTCGAATTGCTCAAAAGCAGGCTCGGCAAATGTAGAAGCAACGCAGAGTTCCTGATGACAATGAACCTCGACTAAATATTCCTGCTGAAAATCATAAACCTGTTGCAAATACCTGCTGAACGGGCGGTTGTTTTGCTTTACATCCCCCAACGGTTTTATTAAAATAAAATTTTTATATATAGAACCGAGCGGAAAACTATGGCAGAACAACTTTCAAAAATTTATGAGCCGAAGGTAACGGAAAAAAAGGCAAACGAAATATGGTCTTCATCTCCGTATTTCCACGCACAGGCAACTGACGGCGAAAAGGCCGTCTGCAAATCCTATACAATTGCGATTCCGCCGCCTAATGTTACAGCCCCCCTGCACCTTGGCCACGCCCTAAACAACACTTTGCAGGACATACTTATCAGATGGCGCAGAATGCAGGGCTGCAATACGTTGTGGATGCCCGGCACCGACCACGCCGGCATTGCCACCCAGACGGTCGTTGAAAAACGAATCCTTGCCGAAGAAGGAAAAAGACGCACAGACTTCAAACGCGAAGATTTTGTTGCCCGCGTTCAGGCGTGGAAAGACGAATACGAGGCAATGATTATAAGTCAGTTGCAAGCAATGGGCTGCTCCTGCGACTGGCTGCGAACTCGATTCACAATGGACGATGTTTGTGCAAAGGCTGTCCGCGCAGCGTTCTTCAAATTATTCAAAGACGGCCTGATATATCGAGGTAAAAGATTAGTCAACTGGGACCCTGCTACGCAAACCGTATTGGCTGATGACGAAGTCGAACATGAAACAGTGCAGGGACATTTCTGGTATATGCGGTATCCGCTTGTTGAATCAGTTAAGATAGAAGGAAAACCTGTTGAGCATATCACCGTCGCCACAACGCGCCCCGAAACGATGCTTGGAGATACTGCGGTCGCAATGAATCCGGCTGACGGGCGAGCAAAATATTTAATCGGTAAAAAGGTCCGTCTGCCTATCGTCGGCAGAATCATACCCATTATTGCTGATGACCACGTAGTCCTGCCGAACCCGCAAAGCGAGGACGAAAAAGCAAAATATTCGACAGGTTTTCTGAAAGTTACGCCTGCCCACGACCCCGACGACTGGGAAATCGGTCAGAGACATAATCTTGAAGTCATCAATGTTTTGGCGCCGGACGGCACTATAAGCAACAAGTTCGGCTGGTCGGATGCAAAAGATTCGGACGTCGGATTTTTGTTAGGGATGGACCGTTTCGAGGCAAGAGAGGCAATAGTAGAGTGGTTCAGAGAAGAAGGTCTGTTGGAGGAAATAAGACCATATACTCACGAGGTAGGCCACAGTTACCGCAGTCACGTCCCCATCGAGCCTTATCTTTCAGACCAGTGGTATATCGCTGTCAAAAAACCAATCGAGCATCTTGCGGCAAAATTCGGCGACGGCCTTATCGAAGGAACTGATGTTCCTGTTAATTCATTGGCTGGTTTGGCATTGAAACCTCTGCTTGACGGCCGGTTGCGATTTACCCCGCAGCGATACAGCCAGACATACAAAAACTGGCTGGAGAACCTCCGCGACTGGCCCATCAGCAGACAACTGTGGTGGGGACATAGAATACCGGTGTGGCGGATGCAAAAAGAACTCGAAGACGAAACAGATTTGTCACGGTTAACGAAGATATTCGAGACGATAGCTAAATGGCGGGAGGAAGGACGCATTGCAGGCCATACCAGAGAAAAATATGGATTGCTTCCTACCCACCTTGAAGAAGATGAGATGGCACCATTAACTTTCGTGTGTGTTCGTAATCCACAAGGAGAAGATAAAAACATTATAAATTATCTTGAGTCAAATGGTTTTGTTCAGGACACAGATGTTCTTGATACATGGTTCTCCTCAGCGTTGTGGCCGTTCAGCACGTTAGGCTGGCCGGATGAAACGCCGGAACTAAAAACGTTCTATCCCGGCGACGTGCTTTGCACCGCACGCGAAATTATTACGCTGTGGGTATCGCGTATGGTTATGATGGGGCAATACTGTGTCGGCGACATCCCATTCAGCAACGTATACATTCACGCAATGATACAGGATGGCGAAGGCCGCAAGATGTCCAAAAGTCTCGGCAACGGTATTGACCCGTTGGTTGCCATTGACAGCCACGGTGCCGATGCAATGCGGTTTACGCTGGCCAGTATGGTTACGGAAACTCAGGACATCCGAATGCCGGTTGAATCAATGACTCTGCCAGATGGGCGCACCGCGAATACGTCCCCAAAATTCGACATTGGGAGGAATTTCTGCAACAAGCTCTGGAACGCATCCCGCTTTGCGATGATGAACCTCGAAGGGCTCGACCCGGCTAAATTCGACAAAAACCATTTGACCATCACTGATAAATGGATTCTCTCGCGTCTGGCACAAACTATCGCCGATGTTACCGGCTCTCTGGAAGAATTCAAATTCAGCGAGCCGCTGATGCTGCTTTACAAATTTTTCTGGAACGATTTCTGCGACTGGTATCTTGAGTGGATTAAACCACGGATTCAAAACACCACTCAAAAACCTGTCGCACAAAACATATTAGCTTTCGTGCTGGACCAGACGCTGCGCCTGCTGCATCCGTTCGTGCCTTTTATCACCGAAGGAATATTCCAGAAATTAGACGAGACAGCACCAAACAGGGGCTTAAAAGACATTGCGGAGATTAAAAAAGCCGATGCACTGGCAGTCGCCCAATGGCCCCAAAAAATTGATTTTCTGAAAGATAATGATGCTGAGAAACAAATTGAAACCATACAGACAGTCATAAGGGCAATACGAGACCTGCGAAGCAAATATAATAAACAGCCGGGCGAAAAACTGACGGCGTCTATAAATTCACCGCTTGAAGTTACTGACATTCTGAATGCAAACAAGGACCTTATCTGCCAATTAGCCGGTCTGAAGGAATTTGCCGCCGCAGATACGACAAAAAAACCTGATAATTCCGTTACGGCAATAGTCGAGCAAATGCAGGTCTATCTGCACAATGCCGTCGATGTAAATGCAGAAAAGCAAAGACTGGAAAAGCAAAGACAGCAGATAGAAAATGCCAAAAAAACCATAGAGGCAAAACTGAACAACGAGAATTTCACCCGCCGGGCAAAGCCGGAAATAGTGGAACAAACTAGGCAAAAACTGGTAGAATTAACGGAACAATTGAAGACCGTCGAAAAATATCTGGCGGAACTGAAAACATAAAGGCTGGCACTGCAAAATGGACGTTGAAGCCGAATTATCGCGGGTAATTATTAACGAGACATCCGACCAGCAGATAGTCGTTCTGAAAGAGCGAAACGGCAAGCGCAGTTTCCCCATCGTAATCGGCATAAACGAGGTTTTTGCAATCGACCGACGTCTAAAGGGGATAAAGCTGCCGCGCCCGATGACGCACGATTTGGTGGATAATATAATCAAAGGACTCGGGGCAAAAATAGAAAAGATAGTTATAAACGACCTTCGCAACCACACCTTTTATGCGAAGATATTTTTAATTCTCGACGGCAAAAACGTTGAAATCGACTCCCGCCCTTCCGATGCTTTAGCTCTTGCCGTGGCGACATCTACTGCTATTTATGTAGCTGAGCATGTTTTTGAGCTGGCTTCGCAATAAAAAGCTCGGAAATGACAATTATCGCCACGCCTATGCAAAGCATACTGTCTGCGAGATTAAAAGCAGGCCAATGCCTGCCCGGCCAGTAAATCACATCAATGAAATCCCTCACCTGTCCATAATTGAATATTCTGTCGTAAAGATTGCCAGCCACTCCGGCGGCGAAAAGGCCGAATGCTGCCTGCATCAACCTGCGTTTAGTGCTGCTGAAAAAAAACATAGTAAAGATAAGCATCATCGCAATAATTGAAATGGTTATCAGCAAATATCTCTGTCCGGAAGCAATTCCGAAAGCAGCCCCTTCATTTACCGTCGTTACAAACGTCAGAAAGCCATCTATAATTGTAAAGCCGCTGCCTCGCTGCCGCAGCCATTCAAACACGGCTTTTTTAGTCCATAAATCGAGGACAAAACCAAATATTACCACGGGCCAGAAAATAAGGTGTGCCTTATAATCGGGCATTGTTTTCTTCATCTTCTGATACAAAAAAGCCCGACCTGAATCCGGCCGGGCAATATCTGACTGTTTTTTTAATTTCATCGAGAAAAACGAAATGTTCAGTTTGAATATTTTCGCATCAGTTCAAGCAGCTTATCACGGCGAGGCTGGTCGGGCTTAATATCCAAAGACGCACGCCATTGCTCAATTGCCTTTGCTTTAAGCTCGGCGTCTTTGTTGTCGAGCGCCCTTAACATATAAGCGACCCCGAGTCCGCGGTAAGCCTCCCAGTCCTTATCATTTATTTCTATTGCCTTATTGTAACTTTGTATCGCTTCATTGAGGTATCCCGTAATAGCAGTTTCTATCGGCGACGGCGTATTACTATCAGCCTTTAGCTCAAGTCTGTGAGCTTCGATGGCCTGTTCGCGGAGCCGCAGATAACAATATCCGAGATACTGATAAGCAGCACTATTATCCGGCTTAATCTGTATCGCAGAGGTAAGCAGTTCTTTCGCAGGCTCATTGCGATTGGTTCTCAGATATACTACTGCAAGGGAAGTCATTATCGCAGGATTATTACTGTCTGTTTCCAGGGCTTTTTTATACAACGCAACAGCCCGCTCATGATTTTTTCTCGATTCGTAAACGTCGCCGAGCATCTGCTGCACCTCGCTTGCATTCGGGTCAAGTTTTTCGGCGCGTTCGCCATACACCAGAACATTGTTGAAATCCTTGATTTCATAACAGCATTTGGCAGCATTGATATATGCCTGCGGATTGTCGGGTCCGAGTTCACAGGCTTTTGCATAAGCCTCCGCCGCCTGCGAAAACTTTTTCATAACCTGATAAACTTCGCCCAGCTTAAAATAATCTTTGAAAGACCAGTTATTTAATTCCGTCGCCTTTTCATAAGAGGCGGCACTTTTTTCATAATCTTCCATTTTCTGGTAAATGTCGCCGAGCAGAGAATAAGCCGGTGAAAATCGCTTATTTATCCGGACAGCAGAGTTGAGTTTTTCGACGGCCATCTCATTTTCACCAATCTCATTCAGCGTTACAGCATCGACATATAATGCTACCGCCCTGTGTTCCCTGCTGCAGCCGCAGGAAAACAACATTACCAGAACAGTCAATCCCGAGTAGATTATAAAGCGAACACTTGTGCTGTCGGACATCTCAAGTTCCTTTTACGGCACAGCCCTGCAACCCTGCTCCCAAAAACATTGTTGGGTATGGAATCTCCGAGCCATCACCTAAGATTTATATCGGAAAATAGAGCCCAAAACCTTCAGAGATGTAAAATTTTATACTTATGCGGCAACCAATATGTTTGACACATTAACAGTAAATTTATACCATATCCGGCTATTGCAACCGTCCAAAGAAGACAATAACTCCGCATAATTAAGGTTTCTTATGAGCGAAGAGAAGATAATTTTGAAAAAAAGGCCGTTTATACTGATAATTCGGGATGGCTGGGGTTATAATCCCGACCCCGCTGAGGACAAGTTCAATGCCGTCAAGTGCGCCAATGTGCCTATAGACAGGATGCTGATGGCAGAGTATCCAAACTGCCTTATTCATACCAGCGGCGAAACCGTCGGCCTGCCCGACGGCACTATGGGCAATAGCGAGGTCGGGCATCAAAATCTCGGAGCAGGTAGAACCGTCCCACAGGAATCCGTTAGAATCAGCAAAACCATACGGGATGGGACTTTCTTTGAAAACAGCGAATTTCTCAACTTAATCCGCTTTTTAAAAGAGCGTAACGGCAAACTGCACCTTATGGGCTTGTGCAGCGATATAGGCGTCCATTCCCTTTTAGACCATATATATGGGCTGTTAGAACTGGCCAAGCGGAACAATGTAAAAGATGTTTTTATCCACGCATTTACTGATGGCAGGGATTCACCGCCGGATAGCGGTGCCGGATATATTGCCCAAATTGAAAAGAAAGCACAGGAAATAGGCATAGGTAAAATCGCAAGTGTAATGGGCAGATTTTACGCAATGGACCGCGACAGCCGATGGGAGCGGATCCAGAAGGCTTACGAATGTATCAGTATTGGAAAAGGCCTTAAAGCTGCCAGTGCCGCAGAAGCAGTTGCTAAAAGCTATGAAAAAGGTGTAACAGACGAATTCATCGAGCCAACCTGCATTATCAATACTGAAAACGAGCCTTTAGGTGTCGTAAATGACGGTGATGGCGTAATATTCTTCAATTTCAGAGGAGACCGACCTCGTGAAATTACACGCGTCTTTGTCGCCCCTGATTTCAAGGATTTCCCGCGAACAACAAAGCCGGATATATACTACGTCTGTATGACTGAATATGATGCCAGTATACCGGCACACGTGGCTTTTCCTAAACCGCCGAAAATGAAGAACATCCTCGGTGAATACTGGAGTTCGCTCGGCCTAAAGCAGTTCCGCTGTGCAGAGACTGAAAAATACGCCCACGTAACATTTTTCTTCAATGACTATACTGAAAAGCCCTTTGAAGGTGAAGACAGGCAGATTGTGCCTTCACCGAGGGTTCGCACCTACGATTTGAAACCTGAGATGAGCGTCTACGAAGTCGCTGACATTGTGCTGAAAAGATTAAATACGAACAAATACGATGTGATGGTTATTAACTTTGCCAACCCGGATATGGTCGGTCATACCGGCATATTGGCGGCAGCAGTCAAGGCGGCAGAGGCCGTCGATGAATGTGTCGGAAAAATCCTCAATAAAATTAAAGCACTCGGCGGTGCAGCGATAATCACTGCCGACCACGGCAATTTCGAAAAAATGATTGATGAGCAGGGCAAACCACATACTTCTCATACCATAGGCGATGTGCCGCTGGTGGTATTTGATGAACGATATAAAGGCAAAAAAATGAGACAGGGAGGAATATTGGCTGACGTAGGACCCACCCTGCTTGAAATGATGGGCCTGCCAAAACCCGAAGAGATGACAGGCCAAAGCCTGATTGCAAAATAGCACGCAGCAACAGGAAAACTATATGCTGTCTTTAGGGGGCCGGAGAAATCGATGGGTCAAATAATTACCCTTGACCAGAATATGATAAATATGATAGCTGCCGGCGAGGTCATTGAAAGGCCGGCCAGCATCGTCAAGGAACTGATGGAAAACAGCATCGATGCAGGGGCGGAAAAAATTACCGTATTAGTTGAGGACGGCGGCAGAAAACTAATTTCAGTTAATGATGACGGCTGCGGAATGGACGCTGAAGACCTTGCCTCTGCATTTGAGTCGCATACCACAAGCAAAATAAAAACAAGTAAAGACCTCCATAACATCTCAACGTTCGGCTTCAGAGGCGAAGCCCTCGCAAGTATTGCCTCCGTATCGCAGCTCGCTGCCGTCAGCAGAACCGCAAATTCAGCCGAAGCCAATTCCATTGAAATTGACTGCGGCCAAAAAAACGCTGTTACTCCCTGTAACGCAGACTACGGCACATCAATCCGAGTAAGGGACATTTTTTACAAACTGCCTGCCCGTCGCAAATTTCTAAAAACCGCCAATACCGAACTCGGACATATTACCGAGCAGTTCATACGCACCGCACTGGCAAATGCTAATCTGGAATTGACGCTGTCGACAAATCAGAGGGAACTTTATTGCTTGCCTCTCCAGCAGAATATTCGTCAGCGAATAGCTGCTCTTTTCTCATCTGAAATCGCTGAAAATCTAATCGAGACCGAAAACGATGAAAAAAGTCTGCACATTTTCGCTTTGCTGGGCAGGCCGGAAATTTCGAGGACAAACGGCAGTCTTCAGTATGTATTTCTTAACGGCCGATTTATCCGCGACAAATTTATCTCACACGCCGTCAAAGAGGCCTATCACGGCATAATTGAGCCGAACAGATTTCCCGTTGTCTTTCTGTTTATCAAAATGCCTTATGAAGATTATGACGTGAACGTTCATCCTACGAAGATAGAGGTCCGCTTTTATAATTCCAATCTGGTCCACTCGCAGATTCTCGCTGTGCTGCGTGAAAAACTGCTGGGAACGGATTTTGAAACTTATGCAAAACTGCCGACAGCGGGAATCACCAAAGAAAACACACAGGATTTGCCCTCCAAAGAATTCAGAAATCAGAAAATCGTCGATGCGATGGCCGATTTCTTCAAAAAATACAAACCCGTTCAGTCCCAGCAGCAACAAATCTCCTTCACACATAAAACATCGGAACAGCCGGGAAAGGAACTGCACACTAAACTCTACACGCTAAACGCTATCCAGATACACGACAGCTTCATAGTCGCAGAAACCGATGACGGTTTTATAATTATAGACCAGCACGCACTTCACGAACGTATGATGTATGAAGAGCTGCGAAAACGCTTGTCCGCAGGCAAACTCCAGTCTCAGAAACTGCTGATACCGGAGACTTTCGAGCTGACCGATGCGCAGGCCGACGTCGCTGCAACTCACACCGAACTTATCGAAAAACTCGGAATAGAGCTTGCTCCTTTCGGGCCTCGTGCAATGGCGATACAGGCATTTCCTTCTATCCTTTCAAAAACGTCTCCTCTCGACTTTGTGCAGGATTTGATAGAATTACTTTCCGAGAAAACAACAAGTTTCGACTCCGAAAAACTGCTTGACGAGGTCCTGAATATGGCTGCGTGCAAGGCGGCAATTAAGGCGGGCCAGAAACTCACCGTCAATGAAATGGAACAGCTGCTTGCTGACAGAGAAAAAATCGAATATGCAGGCCGGTGTCCGCACGGCAGGCCCACGGTGATAAAATTCGCTGTTGCGGAACTGGAAAAACAATTTAAAAGAACATAATGAACAAACGGCCGTTTATATCCCTGGTAATTTTCTTGCTTGCCCTTATCGGATTGGCTGCTTTAAGTCTGCTTAAAAATAAAAACTGCGTTGTTTTGCCGCCGAATAAACCTGCCAGGATTGTTTCCCTTGCGCCCGATATTACCGAAATTCTTTTCGCAATCGGTCTTGATGACAGGATTACCGCCGTTTCAAGCGACAGTGATTATCCGCCGCAGGCAGCCGCAAAAAACAAAGTGGGGACATTTTGGCAGCCGAACATCGAAGTCGTCATAGCATCTAAGCCCGATTTAGTAATTGCCCAGTGGTTCGAACAGCAAAAAGCCGCTGCCGACAGTTTAAGCCGTCTCGGTTATCCTGTCCTGATATTGAGAATGGAGAAAATTGAAGAGCTTTTCACCGCCATTCAAAAAATCGCAGAGGCGACAGGCTCTCCACAGGCTGCCGACAAACTCCTTAACAATATCCATAACGAGTTAAACGTTCTTCGGTCGAAATGCAAATCCGCCGAAAAGGTAAAGGTTTTATGGGTGGTGCAGAATGAACCTTTGCGTATAGCAGGCAGGGACACCTTCATAAACGAAATGATAGAAATGGCCGGCGGCGAAAATGCCGTCGGCACTACCCTTCAGCAATATCCGCACATCGGCACCGAGGAGCTTCTCGCAGGCGGCGCAGAGGTTATAATTCTCTCGGCAATGAAACCAGATAACATTGAAAAAGAACAGGCGGCGGCGGAAACCTTCTGGAGCAAATGGCCGAACCTGTCCGCAGTCAAAAATAAAAGAATCTACGTCGTCGACGGAGGTCCCGTTCTCAGATTAGGGCCGAGACTGCCGGAGGGTGTCGAGATAATCGCCCGCTGTTTACACCCACGTATCTTTCAGGAAGGTTATAACGCCCAAAAATAAAACACGATGACTAAAATACTGACCGCAAAAGATCTGGCGATAAAAGTCCTCATTGCCCTGGCGATATTGGCAGTTGCGATGTTCTTTTGTGCGCTGGCTGGCCCGCAAAAAATATCTCTACAAAAAGTTTTCGCAGGTCCCGCTTCTGTTCCCGGTCAAAATACTGATTACGAAATCTTTGTCGGCGTAAGACTGCCGCGGGTAATTCTCGCTGCGCTGGTCGGGGCTGCACTTGCAAGTTCGGGCGTTGTGCTGCAGGCCATTTTGCGGAATCCGCTTGCCGACCCCTATATCCTCGGCATATCAAGCGGCGCAGGACTGGGCGCTATTACCGCCGTTTTGCTCGGCATAAGCTGGTCTTTCTGGGCGGGTTCGCCCATAACTATATTTGCCTTCGCCGGTGCAATCATAACGGTTTGGCTTGTCTGGTACATTGGCTTGTTCGCAGGAAAATCGCAGGTTACGAGCCTGCTTCTGGCAGGTGTCGTCGTTAATGCTTTTTTCTCTGCCGTCATAACCTTTCTTATCTCGATTGCAAAAAGTGAACAGGTCTATTCAACTATATTCTGGCTGATGGGGAACATAACCGAAAAAGATTTTTCCGTTCTGCTTGCCGGGGGCATTAGCATTTTATGTGGAATAATTGCCCTGCTTAGTATTTCCCATCACCTTAACGCCCTCAGTTTCGGCGATGAAGAGGCGCAGGCTCTCGGCATCGACGCAACAAAGACACGGATGATTGTTTTTGGAATCGCAGCGATGATAACCGCCGTCGCAGTCAGCCTGAGCGGCCTTATCGGATTTGCAGGCCTGATTATTCCTCACGCAGTTCGTCTTGTCTTAGGCCCCGACCATCGCCAACTGCTGCCAATCAGCGCAATAACCGGCGGTATATTTCTCGTAATCGCCGACACAATTGCCCGGACAATTGTTGCTCCTGCGCAACTGCCGGTCGGTGTCATAACCGCCGTCGCAGGAGGCCCATTTTTCCTCATTATGCTGGCAAAATACAGCAGGAAAGTCAGCTGGCTCAAATGAACGATATTATAGAGCTTGACAATCTGAGTTTCGGCTATTCGCAGAACCTGATTCTGAAAAATATCAGTTTTAAGGTAAAACAGGGGACATTCCTCGCCGTAATCGGACCGAACGGCGCAGGTAAAACAACTCTGCTGAATCTGCTCTGCGGACTGCTTGCTCCGCAGGCCGGCTCTGTAAAAGTCTACGGCGACGATATAAAATCATATTCCTTCAGAAAACTTGCTCACAAAATTGCAGTCGTCCGTCAGGAGTTCGTTCCGGTATTCGATTTTACCGTCGAAGATGTCGTAACAATGGCAAGAATTCCCTATCTGGGGACATTTGGATTTGAAGGCAAAGCTGACAGGGAATCCGTAACCGAGGCGCTTGAGATGACCGGTATGGCCGCATTCGCATCCCGCACCCTCGCTCATTTAAGCGGCGGCGAAAGGCAGCGTGTCTTTATAGCACGTGCTCTCGCACAAAATACCCCTGTTCTGCTGCTGGATGAGCCTACAAGTTTTCTCGACATAAAATATCAGGTTGGAATATACGACCTGCTCAGGAAAATGCAGCTCGAAAAAGGCAAAACTATCGTAGCCGTAACACACGACATAAATCTTGCCTCACAGTATTGTGATGAAGTCCTGCTTCTCGGCACAGACAATAGTTTTTATATAGGCAAACCTGAGGAAGTTTTCTCTCAGGAAAGAATCGAAGAGGTTTTTGGTGTAAAAATATCCGCCGGCACAATCCGGCAGAAAAAATTCTTTATCCCGCTTGGCAAATTCGCCAAAAACACCGATACAGCCTTACCTGATACCGATTAACAGTGTCTCGCATCACCCTCATAACCGTATGTTTTTACAAAATTTATCAACATCGGGCAAATTAACTTGAAAATTCAGACTTGCCGACTATACTTTTAACGCTCGATAAAACGATAAAAATCTATAACACAACAGGTTAAAATATGTTAGAATAACACATTCCACAAATTGTGTGGAAGACTGATATACAGTCTCAAAGAAAGGTGGAAACAAAGTGGCACAGAAACGTAAAAAAGCACCGCGAAAAAAAACAGCTCCTTCACGAGTAAAAAAAGAGCATTTGACCGCTGCGGATGTTGAGCATTTCCAGCAGTTGCTGCTGGAAAAACGCAGAGAAATTATCGGCAGTATGAACGAAATGAACAATGAGGCCAAATCCCGCCTCGATGCGACAGGGAACCTCTCAAGTATGCCGATTCATATGGCAGACCTCGGCTCCGACAACTTCGAGCAGGAATTTGCTCTCGGGTTAATGGACAGTGAAAGAAAACTACTGCAGGAAATCGATGATGCTCTCCAGCGAACTGAAGACGGCACCTACGGCATCTGTGAGGGCACCAGCGAACCAATATCAAAGGCCCGGCTCGAAGCAAAACCCTGGGCCAGACACTGTGTTGAGTATGCCAGAATGCTCGAACAGGGACAAACGCCGGAACAAAAAGAAAGCCTCGGATTTAATAAATTCGGATACGGCGATGAAGAAGAGGCGGAGGAAGAGGAGGAAACCAAGGATGATACGCACCACGATGAGATAAAGGAAGAAGCGCCCTAAAAAACGCCGCAAGAATATGGAACTCACTTGCCCGGTTTGCAAAAAAACGCTAATCCCGCAGGGCCTAAAAAATCCCAAAGAGACGAAATTTTTCCCTTTCTGCTCTGAAAGGTGTAAGTTAATAGACCTCGGCGCCTGGCTTGACAGCAGATACAAAATAATCTCTGAACTGCCCTCTCAGCCCGCAAATTCATCCGAAAGCATATAGTCCAACTCGGCACAAAATATGCTGAAATCAGTTGAAACTCACCGACAATAAGATATAAATATCTCGTCGCATTTGTTCTTTAACAAAGCCATAGAAACGGTAACTTTTTTTTGAAAGGATGCAAAAATGGAAAACAAAGAACAATTCGCTGACTTTTTCAACAATTTGCTTTTTACAAAAATATTTCAATCCTTTCGAATATCCATTCAGTTGAGCAAACTGATAATCGCCCTGCTGGCGGTCGGCGCTATATTTTTTGCGGGCTGGATTATGGATTTCAGTAAAACTGTTGTGGTTATGCCAGACACTCAGGGAAAAACCACCGAACTGCAAATTTATATCGCCGACCCCGGACAATTCAAATCATTCCTCGAAAACTACAAAACGAAAAACGAAGGCGCAGGCGTGTTTATTACTCTATGGCCTTTTGTATGTGAAAAACTTCACGGCATATCGAATTCCCTGTTTGAGTTGAATTTTGCAGGCGTATTTAACAATGTCACCGAGTATCTTAAAGCACTCAAGTGGGCCTTCAGGTATCACTTCGTTTATTTGACAATCTTTCTTACAATAAGACTCGTTGTGATTGCTGTTGCCGCTGGCGCCATCTGCAGGGCAGCGGCGATGCAGTTCGCACGAGGTGAAAGACCTGGCGTCGGTGAATCGCTTCGCTTTGGTATTAAAAAATTCAAAAGTTTCTTCGCAGCTCCGCTGATTCCTTTGGTTATAATTATTCTCGCAGGACTGCCCATCTTCCTGCTGGGGCTTCTGGGCAACATTCCTCGTATCGGCGAGTTGATTATAAGTATTTTTATGCCCCTGGTTCTTATTGCTGGGTTTGCTATAACCGTTATTGCTATCGGCGCTATCGCAGGATTCAATTTAATGTTCCCCGCCATCGCTTATGACAACTCAGACTGTCTTGATGCGATCAGTCGCTCCTTCAGCTACGTATATGCAAAACCCTGGCGGATGTGTTTTTACACCGCAATCGCCGCCGTTTACGGCGCAATTTGCTACGCATTTGTCAGGTTTTTCGCTTTCCTGCTGTTATGGGCAGCTCACTTGTTCCTCCGCCTCGGCACCTGGACAAACGACAGCAGCAGCCAGTTCAACAAACTGACGGCTATATGGTCCGGACCAACCTTCGCAAATCTCGCCGGTCAATCGGTTCAGGCAGCACACAACTGGTCGGAATCCTTTGCGGCTTTTATGTTGCATCTGAACGTATTGGTGATTATCGGATTGGTTATATCCTTTTTTATAAGTTTTTACTTTTCTGCCAATACCATAATCTACTCGCTTATGCGTAATCGACTCGACAATACACCTCTCCAGAAAATTTATATGCCTTCTGAAAACAACGAAAACGGCCCTGCAGCCAAATAAACCATAAACTTGACGTAATGAACAAACAAACCGCTTGACTGCCTTATAAGCCTTTATTAGAATTATATTTGTAATTAGTTATACAGGATGACTGCATCGCAGAAAAATATGCCTGATTCAAATATACGTATTGATAAGCAAAGCAATCCGGCCGTTGAAACTGCCGGGCAAAGTTCACTTCCATCACTTCCGCCGACTCTGCTGCGATTTCGCAAAGTCCTTATTGTCCTGGCACACATAATCGTATTTGCTGCATCTTTGATGCTTGCCCTGTTGCTGGCGAATAATATGCAGCTCAACAGAAAATGGCTTGTGGAACAATATCCTTTGCTGCTGGTGTTCTTCGTTATAATCAAATTGATAATATTCGGCTTTTCGGGACAGTATCGCGGCTGGTGGCGATACGTCGGCATTACCGACCTGATGGGAATTGCCGCCGCCTCACTCATAAGCACTCTCATAATCGTAGCCTTTTGGTTCTCTATGCTGAACACCGTTACCGTCCGGAGAATGGTCCAGAATCTGACAGAAATCAGCCAGAGCATATTTCTGCTGGATATGTTCTTTACGATTCTGATTCTGGCCGGTCTAAGAACAATAATTCGATTGTATTACGAAGAGTTCCGGACGGTTGAGGGCGGCAGGTTGAAACGTTTTCTCATTGTCGGTGCCGGCAATACCGGCGAAGCATTGCTGCGGGAAATCCACCGTATGCCTGTAGCTCAATATGACGTAATCGGTTTTGTTGACGACGCTCCTTTAAAACAGGGTATCAGCATTCACGATATACGGGTACTCGGCACCGTCGACCAGCTGCCCCAAATCTGCAAGGAGCGCAATATTGAAGAAATTGCCATCGCAATGCCCTCCGCCACGCACCAGCAGCTAAGGCGCGTCATTCAGGTTTGTGAAGGAACTAAAATCAGATTCAGGACTGTCCCCTCGCTTACCGATATTGCATCGGGCAAGCTTCGCGTTTCACAGATTCGCGATGTCGACATCAAAGACCTGCTCGGCAGAGAAACCGTTCAACTTGACCTCGATTTGATAGAGGCATTTCTAAAAAATAAAATAATTCTCGTTACCGGTGCCGGCGGCTCTATCGGCTCGGAAATGTGCAGACAGGTTTGTAATTTTAATCCGAAACTGCTTCTGCTAATTGAACAGGCCGAAAATCCCCTCTTTTATATAGAGCGTGAACTGAACAGGCAGTTTCCTAATGTCCCTGTCAGAGCAATTATCTGCAATATAACCGACAAAGCCCGTGTCGAGGAGCTTTTCGAAAAATATAAGCCACAGGTTGTCATACACGCCGCCGCCCATAAGCACGTGCCTTTGATGGAGCTTAATCCCGGAGAGGCCGTTAAAAACAACATCGTGGGCACTCAGACTGTTGCCGACGCCGCCGACAAATACGGCTGCACAAACTTTGTTATGATTAGCACCGACAAGGCCGTTAATCCCACAAGCATTATGGGCTCATCAAAACGAATTGCTGAAATGTATATTCAGAACCTAAACAGAACAAGCAAAACGCATTTTGTTACCGTCCGGTTCGGCAATGTGCTTGATTCCAACGGCTCAGTTGTCCCTATCTTCAGAAAACAAATCGCCGATGGCGGCCCCGTAACTGTCACTCATCCCCAGATGAAACGTTATTTTATGACTATACCAGAGGCAAGTCAGCTTGTTCTGCAGGCCGCCGCTATGGGTAAAGGCGGCGAAATCTTCGTCCTTGATATGGGAGAACCCGTAAAAATCGTCGACCTTGCCAGAGAGCTTATCATCCTCTCAGGCTTCAGACCCGGCGAAGATATTGAAATAGTCTTCACGGGCCCAAGGCCGGGCGAAAAGCTCTTTGAGGAACTTTCCGTAAAAGGCGAAGATATGCTGCCCACAAGGCACCCCAAAATCGGCATCTGGAAGAACATACCGACGGACAGGAACAAACTTTGTGCCGGCATTAACGACCTTATCGCCATCGCACAGTTTCAGGAGCACGACAAGATAGCCGAAAAAATCAAAGGGCTTGTGCCCGAATACAGCGGGAATAACGGCAACAAAACCTCTTAAAAACACCGAACGCATCGCAGGTCATCTCAACCCTAAAAATATTTATTCGTGTGCGGCAGATTTAATTTTTGTGCCCGGCATTAATATCATTTCTAATATTCTTGCAATACCAAATTATAGATGTTATTTTAATCTACAATAATGTAGATTTTTCAAGTCTTTTATTTTTAAGCGACTGCGCCCGTAGCTCAATTGGATAGAGTGTCGGACTTCGAATCCGAAGGTTACAGGTTCGATTCCTGTCGGGCGCGTTTTACTATAACTTCGCACATATACAAATGTTATGAAAACAAAACCGACAAAAGAAACTCAGCTTTTAAGCGATATAGCAAAGGCCTTCGCCGAGTCGCTTGATTTGGAAATGACATTGACCTCTATAGTTAAGCTGCTCGACGTTCACCTCAAGCTGCGACGAGGCACCATTACTCTTTTGGACCCCGCCACTGAGACAATAAACATCAAAATTGCGCACGGCCTGAGCGAAAAATCAAAAAAGCTCGGCAGTTACAGAATCGGCGAAGGTATAACGGGAATGGTAGTGCAGAGCGGCAGAGAAATTGTCGTGCCGGACATCTCTGCTGACAAACACTTCTTGCATAAAACCAAATCCAGAAAATTAACTAAAGGCAGGAGAATTGCTTTTTTCTGCGTTCCAATCAAGCTCGAAGGCAAAACCATCGGGGCATTGAGCGTCGATAAGGAGGCAGGCAGAAGCAATAACTTCGACGATAACGTCCGGCTGTTGAATATAATTGCCACTATGATAGCCCAGGCAGTCAAACTGAATAAACTTGTTGAATCCGACCGCAAGCAGCTCCGCGACGAAAATACACGCCTGCGGCAGGAGTTGAAATCACAGTTCAACATTCACAATATGGTCGGAAACAGCAATGCGATGAAGGCGGTTTACCGGCTTATCGAGCAGGTTGCGGATAGTAATACGACAGTTCTAATCAGGGGTGAAAGCGGGACTGGCAAAGACCTTGTGGCTCATGCCATTCACTATAACAGCCCGCGAGCAGAAAAACCCTTTGTAAAGGTAAACTGCACTGCCCTGCCGGAGACGCTGCTGGAAAGCGAGCTTTTTGGACACGAAAAAGGCGCATTTACCGGCGCAATCGAAAGAAAAGAGGGTAGATTCGAAAGGGCAAACGGCGGAACAATATTCCTCGATGAAATAGGCGATTTTTCGCCGAATCTGCAGGTCAAACTGCTGCGTGTGATTCAGTTCAAAGAATTTGAAAGGCTCGGCGGGCACGAAACAATAAAGGCAAATGTCAGGATAATCGTTGCGACGAATAAGAACCTCGAAGAGTTAATAAAGGCAGGACTGTTTCGCGAAGACCTTTACTATCGCATCAACGTTTTTCCGATTTACCTGCCGCCGCTGAGGGAACACAAAGACGACATAATGCTTCTTGCCGATTATTTTCTCGAAAAACTTGCTGCTGAAAATAATAAGAATATTTCACGAATTTCAACGCCTGCGATAGAAATGCTCACGAGATACCACTGGCCCGGTAATGTTCGAGAGCTTGAAAACTGCGTTGAGCGAGCTGTGCTATTATGCGACGGCGATGTTATTCGTTCTGAGCATTTGCCGCCATCACTTCAAATGATAAAAAAGACCGAAACAATAACCACCGGGTCGATGACGGAAACAATTGCGAATATGGAAAAAGAACTTATTATTGATGCACTGAAGAAAAGCGGAGGTCAGCAGCGGAAAACGGCTGCCGAGTTGGGTATAACCGAACGTATGCTCGGCTATAAAATCAGGAAACACAACATTCACCCAAAATACATCTAATTCACATATTAACTACATTATTGTAGACAAATCAATAAAAAGATACAATTTTGTAGACTAATTATCATTGTCGCAAACACCAATTTTTACCTTATCCATTTGTTCTATAAGAAGTTGAGGTTATTGACCCGGGAATGCTTTTTTGGCACAGTTATTGCATACATTCGAGGAGAATTAACAAAATTGAAGGAGAAAAAACAAGGTGAGAAATTTATTGGCGGCAACTGTAGCTGGATTATGTTTGCCGGCAATGGCAACTTTTGCGGCGGATAGTGCAACCACCCTACAGCCAGGCATCCAAACTGCAGGTGTGCCTGCCCCGAAAATTGATGCGGGTGATACTTCCTGGGTTTTAATATCTGCCGCACTGGTAATGCTTATGACACCCGGTCTGGCGTTTTTTTATGGCGGACTGGTAAAACGCAAAAACATTTTAGGTATATTGATGCAGTGTTTTATAATCTTAGCTGCGCTAAGCATTCAATGGGTATTGTTCGGATACAGTCTGGCTTTTGCGCCGGGAAAAGGTTTCTGGGGCGGTTTCGGCTGGTTCGGTCTGAACGGGGTCGGCCTTGAGCCTTATGCAGATTACTCAGCCACAATACCGCATCAGGCATTTATGATTTTTCAAGCAATGTTTGCAATAATTACACCGGCACTGATTATAGGAGCGTTTGCGGAACGAATGAAATTTTCTGCATTTTTGATTTTCACGCTTCTGTGGGCAACATTTGTATACGACCCGATTGCGCATTGGGTTTGGGGAGTCGGGGGCTGGCTGAAGAACCTTGGCGCTTTGGATTTTGCCGGCGGGACAGTGGTGCATGTCAATGCGGGCATTGCAGCACTGGTTACGGCGATTGTAATAGGCAGGCGGAACTGTTATGACAAATATTCGTCTCCGCCACACAACCTGCCTTTTAGCGTTTTGGGGGCGGCGTTATTGTGGTTCGGCTGGTTCGGCTTTAATGCGGGCAGTGCGCTGGGCGCAAACGGGCTGGCGGCCAATGCCTTTGTTGTTACCAATACTTCGGCTGCCGCAGCGGCTTTGAGCTGGGCCTTTCTGGACTGGAAATTTAATGGCAAACCGACGCTTCTTGGGACGGTCAGCGGAGCAGTGGCTGGTTTGGTTGCCATTACACCGGCGGCAGGATTTGTCGGAGTTGGCGCCTCAATAGCGATAGGGGTTTTGGTGAGCGTTTTCTGCTTTATAGCCGTGGTATTCGTAAAACGCATTTTTGGCTATGATGACTCGCTGGACGCATTTGGAATTCACGGCATAGGCGGAATCTGGGGCGCATTGGCAACCGGTCTGTTTGCCACCAAGTCGATTAACCCGGCTGGTGCCGATGGTTTTTTCTTTGGCAACCCGAGGCAGTTATGGGTACAGCTTCTCGCTGTTGTTGTAACAATTGTCTACACATTTATCACAACTTACATTATTTACAAAGTTGTAGACAAATTTATCGGCATAAGGGTTACAGGAAAAGAGGAAGCGATGGGTCTCGACCTGACTCAGCATAATGAACGGGCCTATACAATGCTGGAATAATTTACGAAAGGAGCTTTACTGTGAAACTAATAATTGCGATAATTCAGCCGCACAGGCTTGAACAGGTTAAAGAACAACTTTATAAGGCTGAAGTTAATCTTATTACCGTCAACGAAGTATTGGGACACGGCAGACAGAAAGGGATTGACGAGGTTTACAGAGGATTCAAGGAAACGGGAAATCTTATGAGGAAAATTCGTTTGGAGATTGCGGTCAATGACAACTTTGTTGAGCCGACAGTCAATGCGATTATGAAAGGCGCCCAGAGCGGGGAGACTGGTGACGGCAAGATTTTTGTTCTGCCGCTTGAATCATGCGTTCGCATAAGAACAGGTGAAAGAGGATGGGCAGCAATCGGTTGATATTTTAGACTTATTTTTGAAAGGATATTAAGATGACGCCGAAAGAATTTTTTGAGTTTGCAAAGAAAAACAATGCCAAGATGGCAGACCTGAAATTTGTCGACTTACTTGGCACGTGGCAGCACTGCACATTCCCGGTAGAGTTTCTGGACGAAAAGGCTTTTTCGGAAGGTCTCGGCTTCGACGGTTCGTCAATCCGGGGCTGGCAGATGATACACCAGTCCGATATGATGGCAGTGCCGGACCTGGACACCGTGGTTATGGATTCATTTTTTGCTAAACCTACGGTGAGTGTCCTTACGAATATCGTTGACCCAATTACACGCGAAGAATATACTCGCGACCCCCGCCACGTTGCCCACAAGGCGGCTGAATTTGCAAAAAAAACAGGATTAGCGGATACCGCATATTTCGGCCCGGAGCCAGAATTCTTTATCTTCGACGAAGTTCGTTACGAACAGAACCAGCATACAGGAATGTATTCAATTGATTCGGCGGAAGGGTCATGGAACACCGCCCGTTTCGAAGAACCCAATCTCGGATACAAACCGTCATATAAAGGCGGTTATTTCCCCGTGAGCCCAACCGACACCCAGCAGGATATCCGAACCGAAATGGTCGAGGAAATGCAGAAGGTCGGTATCGTGGTGGAGAAGCATCATCATGAAGTTGCCACCGGCGGTCAAGCCGAAATCGACATGCTTTTCGCACCGTTAGTCGAGCAGGCCGACAAGCTTATGTGGTACAAATACATCGTAAAGAACGTGGCAAAACGCCACGGCAAGACGGCGACGTTTATGCCCAAGCCGATATTTATGGACAATGGTTCGGGTATGCACACGCACTTTTCACTCTGGAAGAAGAGCACCAACCTGTTCGCCGGAAAGGGCTACGCAGGTCTCTCAGACCTCGCTTTACACGCGATTGCCGGGCTTATCCATCACGCACCGGCCATCCTGGCATTTGCGGCGCCGACAACCAACTCGTATCGGCGCTTAGTGCCTGGTTTTGAGGCACCGGTAAATCTTTGTATGTCAGCACGCAACAGGTCGGCTGCCTGCCGCATCCCAATGTACTCACCGAGCCCGAGCGCAAAACGGGTCGAATTTCGCTGTCCAGACCCGAGCTGCAACGGCTACCTTACTTTCGCCGCGATGCTAATGGCCGCGAACGATGGCATCAAACACAAACTAGACCCCGGCAAACCGATGGACGTGGATGTGTACGAACTCTCCAAGAAAGAACTGGCTGAAACCAAACAGGCACCCGGCTCTCTTGAAGAGGCGATTAACTCACTCGAAAAGGACCATGCGTTTTTGACTGTTGGCAACGTTTTTACCGAAGACCTTATCGAGACGTGGATTCAGTGGAAACGAGAAAAGGAGATAGATGAGATAGCACTGCGGCCGCATCCGCACGAGTTTCATCTGTATTATGACTGCTAACCGAACAAAGGTTTTTGCGGAAGGTAAATCTTATTAGCAAATCCTTGTTGACTTTGTGTGGCCGATTTTGTAAAGGTTACGCCCAATGTTTGGTAATATAAAGGGAAAAGATGTCGGTAAAAAATCAGGGTTTGTATGACGTTCAATGGGAGCATGATGCCTGTGGAATAGGGGCAGTTGTAGACATCGCAGGCAAACGCGACCATTCTATTATCGAATATGGCAAAGAGATACTACTGAATTTACATCACCGTGGGGCGGCTGGCGCCGATGAAACCACCGGGGATGGGGCGGGAATTCTTTTTCAAATTCCACACGAATTTTTTGCGGCCGAGAGTCAAAGACTCGGATTCGCACTGCCCGCACCTTCGCAATACGGTGTAGGTGTAATATTTGGCTCAAAAGATGGCCAAATTAGAGAACAGTGCGACAAGATACTTGAGGGGGCAATTATCTATTACGGAATGAAAATTTTGGGGCAGCGCGACGTCCCCGTTTCAAATAGCTGTCTGGGGCCGATAGCACTTGCTGCCGAACCTTCCATCAAACAGATTTTTGTAGACGGTGACGGACTTGCAGATGAAATGTTTGAATGTCGCCTATATCTGGCTCGCAAACGGGCTGAAAAACTCGTCAGAGAAAATCTCGGCGACAATGGCAGAGATTTCTACGTAACATCCCTTTCGCATAAAACTATCTGCTATAAGGGGATGTTTATGGCTTGGCAGTTGTTTGCCTATTATCCCGACCTTGCTAATCCGCTGGTTAAATCGGCCCTTGCGATAGTTCACCAGCGATACAGCACCAATACGTTTCCGAACTGGCAGCTTGCCCAGCCGTTTCGCTGTATAGCACACAACGGCGAAATTAATACTTTAAGCGGAAATCGCAATCATATCCGTGCGCGTGAAGTCAAAATGACCGGCGAAATATTCGGCGACAATATCAGCGATTTATTCCCTGTTCTGACGCCCGGAGGCAGCGACTCGGCCTGTTTCGACAACGTGCTTGAGCTGCTTGTTCGTGCAGGACGAAGTATGCCGCACGCAATTATGATGATGATTCCCGAAGCATTCGGCGCCAAATATCATATCAGCACGGACAAACGAGCATTTTACGAATACCATTCCTCTATAATGGAACCGTGGGACGGGCCTGCGGCAATGGTATTCACGGACGGCCGACTCATAGGCGGCACTCTTGACCGCAATGGATTGCGCCCCTGCCGATACTTAGTTACAACCGACGGTCTGGCAGTAATGGCGAGCGAAGCCGGCGTCATAGAATTTCCACCTGAAAAAATCTGTATGAAGGGCCGACTTCAGCCCGGCAAAATGTTTCTGGTTGACACAGTTGAGGGGCGAATAATAACCGACAATGAAATAAAAAGCAAAGTTGCTCGTCAGAAACCATATCGCAGATGGCTGGAAGAGAACAGAATCGAACTTCGAGGCTTGTTTGATTCGCCTGAACTGGTCAGCAGCGACCCTGAAACAATAGCTCAAAGAATGTGTGCGTTCGGTTATACGCGAGAAGAACTTAAAATGGTTTTGACGCCGATGGCGGTCAACGGCCAGGAGCCCATAGGCTCAATGGGCGATGACACACCGCTCGCTGTATTGTCCGACAAACCAAAACTGTTGTTCAATTATTTCAAGCAGCTTTTCGCACAGGTAACAAATCCGTCAATTGACCCTCTTCGCGAGGGATTGGTAATGAGCCTGATGTCATTTGCGGGTAAAAAGAGAAATATCCTTGATGAAACTCCTCAGCATTGCAGACAGCTCAAATTGCCCCATCCGATTCTGACCAGTGCGGACATAGAAAGGTTGCGGTCGGTAAAACGCAGCGATTTCAAGGTTGTAACTATCCCCGCCGTTTTCGATGTCAATGTATCGGATATCGCCGACAGTCTCCGGCGTTCACTTGACTCATTGGTCGATGCTGCTGAGAGTGCCGTCAAAGACGGCGCCTCGCTTATTATCATCAGTGACCGCGATATTTCAGCAACAAAAGCTCCGATACCATCTTTATTGGCAACAGCGGCGGTTCATCATGGCCTGCTTGGCCGCCGAGTCCGCGGTGAGGCCGGTATTATTATCGAAAGCGGTGAACCGAGAGAAGTTATGCACTTTTGTTTGTTGTGCGGTTTCGGCGCCAATGCAATAAATCCATATCTCGCATTTGAGGTGCTTGATGAGCTGCATCGACAAGGCGAACTGCCGGCAGGTATGGAACCGTCTCGCATAGCAGACAACTATATTGCGGCGGTTAAAAAAGGCATTCTCAAAACGATGAGCAAGATGGGTATATCTACTCTGCGTAGTTATCATTCGGCCCAGCTTTTTGAGGCAATAGGACTGAACCGCGATTTGATTGATAAATACTTTATCGGCGCCAATTCCCGCATAAGCGGAATCGGCCTGTCCGAAATCGCCCGGGAATCACTTGCCAGACACAAATCAGCATTTGACAAAAACGTTACCGGCCTTCTCGATTTGGATTTCGGCGGTGATTATCATTTCAGGCATAATGGTGAACAGCATCTTTGGAATCCGACCACTGTGTCAAAACTACAACACGCTGTGATGTTCGAAGATGCCAATGCTTATGCCGAATATGCCAAGGCGATAAACGACCAGACACAAAAGCTATATACGCTGCGTGGACTGTTCGAATTTGTCCCCGGCCAGCCGGTGCCGATAGAAGAAGTCGAACCTGCCGGCGAAATAGTAAAACGATTTTGCACCGGTGCGATGAGTCACGGCTCCATCAGCAAAGAGGCCCACGAGTGCATAGCTGTTGCAATGAACCGAATCGGAGGAATGAGCAATACCGGCGAAGGAGGCGAAGACCCTTCACGGTATGTGCCGCTGCCGAACGGCGACTCAAAAAATTGCGCCATAAAACAAATTGCAAGCGGCAGATTCGGCGTTACCATACATTATTTGGCCAATGCAAAAGAACTTCAAATCAAGATTGCACAAGGCGCAAAACCCGGCGAAGGCGGCCAACTGCCGGGACATAAAGTAACCGACGAAATCGCAAAACTCAGATATTCTACACCGGGCGTAACGCTCATTTCACCGCCTCCGCACCACGACATATATTCAATCGAGGACTTGGCACAGCTAATATATGACCTTAAGTGTGCCAATCCTGATGCAAAGGTTTCGGTCAAGCTGGTTTCGGAAGTAGGCGTCGGCACAATCGCCGCCGGCGTAGCAAAAGGCAACGCCGACGAAGTCCTCATCAGCGGACACGACGGTGGAACGGGCGCAAGTCCCCTCTCTTCAATTAAACATACCGGCTGTCCGTGGGAGCTTGGCTTGGCTGAAACGCAGCAGACTCTTGTTATGAATAACCTGCGAGGTCGAATAAAAGTCCAGGCCGACGGCCAAATGAAAACCGGCAGAGACGTTGTTATAGCGGCAATGCTCGGCGCCGACAGATTTGGCTTCGGCACAGCAGCTCTTGTTGCGATAGGCTGCACACTGCTGCGAAAATGTCACGAAGGCGCCTGTGCCTTCGGAATCGGAACACAGGATATCGAGCTTAGAAAAAGATTTGCAGGCAGACCCGAATACGTCGAGCGGTTTATGTTTTTTGTCGCTGAAGAAGTGCGCCAAATAATGGCAAAATTGGGCTTTAGAAAATTCGAAGATATGGTCGGCAGAGCAGACCGGCTTTCGATGCGAAAAGCGATTGAGCATTGGAAGGCAAAGGGGCTGGATTTCTCAGTTATTTTCCATCAGCCTGATGTCTCCGACGGCAGAGCCATACGGTTAACCTGTCTCCAGCCTGTCAGAACTAAGGATAATCTTGATTGGCAGCTTCTGGAAAAAGCAGGGGCTGCAATCGATGAGAAAAAGAAAACCGTTATTGAAATGCCTATCCGTAATATTAATCGCACGGTCGGTGCAGCTTTAAGTCATCATATAGTTCGCAAATTCGGCCCGGAAGGTCTGCCTGACGGGACATTAGAGTTAATTTTCCGCGGCTCAGCAGGTCAGAGCTTCGGCGCATTTTTGGCTCCGGGCGTAACACTGAAACTTATCGGCGAAAGCAATGATTATCTCGGTAAAGGACTTTCTGGCGGCAGAATCGTTGTGAAAACGCCGGACAATACGCCGCTTATGGCGCACGAAAATATTATCGTTGGCAATACATTGCTTTACGGCGCTACAGCTGGCGAAGCATTTGTAAACGGAATGGCGGGCGAAAGATTCGCCGTGCGAAATAGCGGAGCCATCGCTGTCGTCGAAGGAGTCGGCGACCACTGCTGTGAGTATATGACCGGCGGCACCGTCGTCGTCCTCGGTAAAACAGGTTGTAATTTTGCAGCAGGTATGAGCGGCGGCATAGCTTATGTCCTGGACGAAATGCAATTGTTCGATACTCTCTGCAACCTTGATATGGTAGAGCTGGAAAGCGTCTGGCACCAAAAAGACAAGGAGCTGCTGCATAATTTGATTGAGCAGCATCTGAAATGGACGGGCAGCAAACAGGCCGCTCGGATTCTGGATACCTGGCAGGATATGGTTGGCAAATTCGTGAAAGTCATCCCGACAGACTACCGCAAAGCACTGCAGAAGATGCGGGCTGATGAGCAGCGCGATACCGAGACCACGCCGGCAACTGAAGAGGTGTTTTATGCCGGAACTTAGAGGCTTTTTGAAATATAAGCGTCAGGCTGTTAAATACCGGCCTATCGAAGAGAGAATCGGTAATTTCAAGGAGTTCGATTTACCTCTTACGCCGGACGATATTGCACAGCAGGCCGCTCGGTGTATGGACTGCGGCCTACCCTTCTGTCACGGGGTCGGATGTCCACTTAAAAACTACATACCCGATATTAACGACCTTATATATAAAAACCGCTGGCAGCAGGCTTGCGAGCTTCTTCATACTACCAACAACTTTCCGGAAATCACAAGCCGTGTATGTCCCGCACCGTGTGAGACAGCCTGCACGTTATCTATAAATGATGAACCTATACTCATCAGGCATATTGAATACCAGATTGTCGAACGCGGGTTCGCTGAAGGCTGGATTAAGCCTGTGCCTGCTGCGAAAATAACCGGAAAACAGGTTGCGATAATAGGTTCAGGGCCGGCAGGTTTGGCGGCAGCCCAACAACTGGCAAGAGCGGGACACAAAGTGGTTGTCTACGAAAAAGATGAACACATCGGCGGTATAATGTGTTACGGCATTCCTGATTTCAAACTTGAGAAACATATAATCGACCGCCGGCTGAAACAATTAACTGACGAAGGCATTGAATTCCAGACGGGTGTGGAGGCCGGAAAAGACATTTCCATTCAGTATCTTCAAAAAATGTTTGACTGTATTTGTCTGACTATGGGTGCGGGCCAGCCCAGAGATATTGCCATACCCGGCAGAGAATACGAAAATATTTTGCCTGCTATGGACTACTTGAGGGGACAGAACAAACTCATTGTAGGTGAGCTGGCAAACGGATTTGAATCGGTTACTGCAAAGGGCAAAAACGTCGTTATAATAGGCGGCGGCGATACAGGCAGTGATTGCGTGGGAACGGCCCGCCGACAGGAAGCAAAAGAGATACACCAGTTGGAAATTCTGCCGAAGCCGCCGGAAACACGCCCGCAGGATACTCCTTGGCCTAATTGGCCGAGAATTATGCGAACAAGCTCCTCGCAGGAAGAGGGCTGTGAACGGCGATGGAGCATAACGACCAAAAAATTTGTCGGCGAGAGAAATCAGATTAAAGGACTTCGCGGCTGTGAAGTTGAATGGATGAAAAAACCGAACGGCTGGGAAATCAGAGAGCTGACCGGCACAGATTTCGTAATTAAAACAGACCTTGTGCTTTTGGCGATGGGATTTCTGCACGTTATGCATAACGGACTGATAAAAGATTTGCATCTGCAGTTAGACGGTGCGGGTAACGTGGCGGTAAATAATTATCAGACGAGTGAGCCTTCCGTGTTCGCCGCAGGCGATACCGTAAGCGGAGCTTCGCTGGTTGTCCGTGCAATCAACAGCGGCCGGGAGGCGGCTGCCGCTATTGACCGGTGGCTAATCCAAAAGGGGTAGAAATATGAAGATAGGATTAGGACAGTTCAATGCTTCCGTGGGCGACATTGGCGGCAATGTCAAAAAAATGCAAAAGTTTTACGGAGAAGCCGTTAAAGCAGATGTCGATGTGCTGGTATTTCCTGAGATGGCCGTCTGCGGCTATCCGCCGGAAGATTTGCTGCTGAAAAAACATTTCCTGTATGACAATAAACTGGCCGTTGAGAAACTTGCCAAGACCTGTCCCAAAATCACAATTATTGTCGGCTTTGCTGAAATAAACACAAACGGCTATTTCAATTCTCTCGCTGTTCTGGCGGAGGGTGAGATAAAAAAAATATATCATAAATGCGTTCTGCCCAACTACAGTGTATTTGATGAGCGCAGGTATTTCCGGCCCGGCAACAGTTCTGCCGTTATCAACCTTGACGGTATGGCCACGGTGTTCACAATCTGCGAGGATATATGGCACCTTGAATGGATGGATAAATCCTTAAGCGAGGTTCCCCGCAAAGACATAATTATAAACATATCCGCATCTCCCTTCTACGTGGGAAAAATCAAACAGAGACAAACGATACTCGCTCGATGTGCAAAGCATTTCGGCTGCGCAGTTGTATATTGCAATCTTGTCGGCGGACAGGACGAATTAGTTTTCGACGGACGCAGTATGTTCCTCGATTCATCAGGCAGGGTCGTCGCTCAGGCCAAAGCCTTTGCCGAAGACCTCCTCGTGGCCGATATCGAACCTGTCAGCAGAAAAAAGACGAAACTGATAAGCGTAAAAACCTCTGCAAAATACGCCGCTCCTGCAACAGACACAATAACCGAGGTCTATGAGGTACTGATGCTTGGCACAAGGGACTATGTGCTGAAAAACGGGTTCAAAAAAGTAGTAATCGGGCTTAGCGGCGGCATTGACTCTTCGCTGACCGCAGCTATTGCCGTCGACGCACTGGGAGCGGAAAACGTCGTCGGAATCACTATGCCCTCAAGATTCAACAGCCCGCAGACAATAAACGATGCGCAAAAAGTGGCCGTCAGGCTTGGTATGGAGTTTCATACTATTCCCATCGCAGAACCGCTCGAAGCAATGGATAAAACACTTTCTGCAATGCAGGGCTGGCAAAACAACGGTATTGCTTACGAAAATCTTCAGGCGAGAATCCGAGGCAACATTTTGATGTCCTTAAGCAATCAGTTTTCATATCTGGTGCTGACGACCGGAAACAAAAGTGAAACTGCGGTCGGCTACTCTACACTATATGGCGATACGGCGGGCGGTTTCGCCGTAATAAAAGACGTCCCAAAAACGGTAATTTATAAACTGGCCCGATATGTAAACAGAGTTCACCGGCAGCAGATTATCCCGGCAAGCGTAATTAAGCGCCCCCCTACCGCTGAGTTGAGGGAAAATCAGAAAGACTCGGATACTCTGCCTGAATATGAACTGCTCGACAAAATACTGAAAGGCTATATCGAAGAAGATAAATCCATACAAACCTTGATTGAGGAAGGTCTGCCGCCTGATATTGTCAGAAAAGTTGTTGGTATGGTCGACCGCAACGAATATAAAAGACGGCAGTCCCCGCCCGGAGTTAAAATCACGCCGAAAGCTTTTGGAAAAGACAGAAGAATGCCGATAACCAACCTCTACAGTCCGCAGAAATGCACGTTTGACGATTAAATTAACACGCTGACAAGGATTGATAATGCCGAAACGTAAAGACATTCACAAGATACTGATTATAGGTTCAGGCCCAATCGTAATAGGACAGGCCTGCGAGTTTGATTATTCCGGCGCACAGGCCTGCAAAGTGCTGAAGCAGGAGGGTTTCAAGATAATCCTCATAAACAGTAACCCTGCCACCATAATGACCGACCCAGAGCTGGCGCACAGAACGTATATTGAGCCGATTACGCCGGAAATCGTGGAAAAAATAATTCAAAAAGAGAGGCCCGACAGTCTTCTGCCGACGCTTGGAGGTCAGACAGGTCTTAATACCGCTGTTGAGTTGGCCCGCAAAGGCATACTGAAAAAATATAACGTTCGGATGCTCGGCGCAAACCTGATGTCCATCAGGAAAGCTGAAGAAAGAGACCTTTTCAAAAAAACTATTGAATCCTGCGGACTTGAAGTTCCGAAAAGCGGTTACGTCAACTCCTGGCAGCAGGCACAGGAAATTATGAAGCGCATCAGGCTGCCCGTTATCATTCGTCCATCATACACTCTCGGCGGAATGGGCGGCAATATCGCTTATAACACTGAAGAATACAAAGAATATATCCTTTGGGGACTGAGTATGAGTCCCGTCAATCAGGTCCTCGTCGAAGAATCCGTGGCAGGCTGGAAAGAATACGAGCTCGAAGTGATGCGGGACAAAAAAGACAATGTCGTTATTGTCTGCCCCATAGAAAATTTCGACCCTATGGGTATTCACACCGGCGACAGCATCACCGTAGCGCCCGCTCAGACGCTTACCGACAAGGAATATCAGATAATGCGTGATGCCGCCATCAAAATTATGAGGGCCATCGGTGTAGAGACCGGCGGCTCAAATATCCAGTTCGCAGTCAATCCTGAAAACGGCAAACTTTATGTTATCGAGATGAATCCGAGAGTCTCACGAAGCTCGGCCCTCGCATCAAAGGCCACGGGCTTTCCTATTGCAAAAATCGCATCATTGCTTGCGGTAGGATATACGCTCGATGAAATTCCCAACGATATCACAAAGAAGACCCCCGCCTGTTTTGAGCCGACAATAGATTATTGTGTTGTAAAATGGCCTCGTTTCACATTCGAAAAATTTCCCAAAACCAGTCCTGAACTGACCGTTCAGATGAAATCCGTCGGCGAAGCAATGTCTATCGGCAGAACGTTCAAGGAAGCTCTGCAAAAAGCCATACGCTCGCTCGAAATCGACCGCTATTCACTCGACAATAAACATATCCCCGCTAATCTCTCAATTTCACAACTGAAAGAAAAATTAAGAACAAACTGCTGGGACAAAGTCTGGTACGTCGCAGAAGCTATCAGGAAAAAAGTGTCCGTCGATGAAATTTATGGCCTTACCAAAATTGACCCGTGGTTTCTCAACAACATAAAAGACATTATAAAACTTGAGGAAAAAATAAAATCCGCCGGCGCACTGGAAAAAATTGGCGCAGACTTGATGCGTCAAATCAAGGAATACGGCTTCTGCGACAAATACCTCGCCTTTGTGCTTAAAACAGACGAGCTGCGTGTCAGAAAATTTCGTCAGAAGTTCGGCATAAACGCCGTCTATAAAATGGTCGACACCTGCGGCGCCGAATTTGAAGCCGCCACGCCTTATTTATATTCGACCTTTGAGAAGGAATGCGAGGCCAATCCGACCGGCAGACGAAAGGTTATCATCCTCGGCGGCGGTCCAAATCGCATCGGACAGGGAATAGAATTCGATTATTGCTGTGTCCACGCGGCTTTTGCTCTCAAGGAAATCGGTGTCGAATCTATAATGGTCAACTGCAACCCGGAAACTGTCAGCACCGATTACGATACCTCCGACAGACTGTATTTTGAGCCGCTTACGTTTGAAGACGTTATGTCCATCGTGGAAAAAGAGAATCCCGATGGCGTAATTGTGCAGTTCGGCGGCCAGACCCCGCTCAAACTCGCCGTCCCCCTCGAAAAAGCCGGCGTAAAAATAATCGGTACCTCGCCCGACAGCATTGATATGGCTGAAGACCGCAAACGCTTCAACAGGCTGGTTGACAAATTGCACCTGCGTCAGCCCGAAAGCGGCACCGCTATGTCTTATGCTGAAACGCTAAAGATAGCAAACAGGCTTGGCTATCCCCTTCTCATCAGACCTTCATTTGTTCTTGGCGGAAGAGCTATGGAAATCGTCCACGACGAATCATCGCTTAAGGCCTGTGTCGAAAGAGCGCTCGAAGTATCCGGCGAACATCCCATTCTGATTGACAAATTCCTCGACGATGCAACAGAACTCGACGTCGATGCAATCTGTGACGGCAAAAAAGTTGTTATCGGCGGAATAATGGAACACATCGAAGAGGCAGGCGTTCACTCTGGAGACAGTGCTTGCAGCATCCCCACCGTTTCAATCAGCAAAGAGCTTCTAAATGAAATCAGAAGACAAACAAAACTATTGGCGCTGGCGTTAAAAGTAAAGGGACTTATAAACATCCAGTTTGCGATAAGGGACAACAAGCTTTATATCCTTGAGGTTAATCCGAGAGCATCCAGAACCATCCCCTTTGTCAGTAAAGCAATCGGCGTGCCTCTCGCCAAGCTGGCAGCAAAAGTTATGACCGGAATGACCCTCAATGAGCTTAAATTTACAAAAGAAATCCATCACAACTATTTTGCCGTCAAAGAGGCGGTTTTCCCATTCTTGAAATTCCCCGGCACAGATACGTTGCTCGGCCCTGAAATGCTCTCCACCGGCGAAGTAATGGGGCTGGATGACGACTTCGGTATCGCATTTGCAAAATCACAAATGGCCGCAGGAAACACTCTGCCGGTCAAAGGCAATGTTTTCTTCAGCGTTAAGGACATTGACAAAAAAACAGCGGCAGGAATCGCCCGCAGGTTCAGTCAAATGGGTTTTAAAATACTCGCTACAAAAGGCACCTGTATTGAGTTTATAAAGAACAACATCCCCTCGGAGTTCGTGCTGAAAATGTCGGAAGGTCGGCCCAATGTCGTTGATTCGATAATAAATAAAAAGATAGACCTTATTATCAATACTACCGTCGGCAAAACATCGTTAGTTGACTCCTTCTCGATAAGAAGAGCGGCTCTTGATAAACAGGTGCCTTACGTAACAACAATAAGAGGAGCTACCGCCGTCGTCAAAGCTATAGAGGCAATGAAAAACAAAAAAATTGACGTTAAGCCTATTCAGGCCTACTACCGGTAGAAGGGAAATCATCAGGTGAAGGCAATTTTGTTATTAGAAGACGGAACAGTTTTTGAAGGCTGCTCTTTTGGTGCAAAAAACTATAAGTGCGGCGAGGTCGTATTCAATACGAGTATGACGGGCTATCAGGAAATTCTTACCGACCCTTCATACAACGAGCAGATTATCACGATGACCTATCCTCTTATCGGCAACTACGGGACAAACAGGCAGGACTGGGAATCAGGGAAAATTTTCGCAGCAGGTTTTATCGTAAAAGAAAATTGCGCTTATCCCAGCAACTGGCGGAACAAAAATCTGCTCTCCGATTATCTGAAGAAAAATAATATCGTCGGCCTTGAAGGCATCGATACGAGAAAGCTCGTAAAGCACATCCGAACAAAAGGGGCTATGAAAGGCATTATTTCTTCCACGGAATTAAACGTCAAAATTCTGAAAAAAAAGCTGGATGACTATCCAGGCCTCGTAGGAAGGGACATTGTAAAAGATGTAACCGTGAAAAAACCTTATACCTGGAATGAAGGCGTAACGGACGTATTGACCGGCATCGAGAAAAAGCCGACCAAAAAATACAAAGTCATCGCCTTTGATTATGGCATTAAACGCAACATTCTGCGGCTGCTCCGCTCGCACGGCTGTGCCGTTTATGTCGTCCCTGCCGATGCTTCTGCAAAAGAGGTTCTTTCGCAAAAGCCCGACGGTGTGTTTTTAAGCAACGGACCCGGCGACCCGGCGGCGGTAACCTATGCAATCGAGACAATAAAAGAATTGCTCGGCAAAATCCCCATTTTCGGAATCTGTCTCGGTCATCAGCTTCTCGGGCTTGCTCTTGGCGGCAAAACCTACAAACTCAAATTCGGCCATCGCGGCGCGAATCACCCCGTCAAAAACCTCAGGACGGGCAAAATTGAAATTACCAGCCAGAATCACGGCTTCTGTGTCGATTTAAAATCGCTGAAAAACAAAAATGTCGAGCTGACTCACATAAACCTGAATGATAATACACTCGAAGGTTTCCGCTGTAAAAATATTCCCGCCTTTTGCGTCCAGTATCACCCGGAGGCCTCTCCAGGCCCGCACGATTCGCATTATTTATTCGAGACGTTTACCGGCCTGATGGATAAATTCGCAAAGTAGCTTTAAACAAATCTCTCTGTCATTCTGAGTCCCGATGTTTTTTATCGGGACGAAGAATCTATATATTTTTACCCTTCTTTTGCTCAGTAAGATTGCTGAACAGTTTTACTACAGACTCTCAATTATTGATGTGTAAGATTTTCGCCCCCTCGAATCCGTTAAATTTTGTCGATGAAGCAACGCTGTAAGCCCCTATATTTTCCGTGTAAAGATAATCTCCGATTTTCAGATTTGCCGGAAGCTGCTCCGACAGAGAAATCTTGTCGAAACTGTCGCACGTAGGCCCGACCACCGCACAGACTTCTTTTTCCCCCCGTTTGAACGATTGAAAATTAGGAATCCAGTGGTCATAAACAACGCCTGAAAATGTATGATAGACCCCGTCGTTTATATGGTAGAAAATCTTTCCGTCTCTTCTTGCTTTTCCTATTATTTCCGAAACCAGCGTTGCCGCAGTCGCAACCATAAACCTTCCCGGCTCAGCGATAATTTCTATATCTTTCGGAAACAGTCTCCTGCATTCGGAATCTATTATCTTTGCGACCTTTTGAAATTTAGGGACTTGCGAATCATAGGCTGCCGGAAATCCCCCGCCTATGTCGACTATTTTCAGGTTATAGCCTTTCTGGCGACAATCGCTGAAAAGTTCAGCCGTTATCTGTAATGCACCGATATAATTATCAAAATTTGTGCATTGGCTTCCAACGTGAAAACTTAATCCTTCCACCACCAGCCCCAAATCGAAGGCCTCTTTTACCAGGTTGTATGCATCTGCGAGTTCTGCCCCGAATTTTGAGCTCATCTCCACCTGCGAGCCTGTATCGGGGACTTTTAACCTTAAGACCAGTCCTGCTGTGCTGCAATTCTCCTTTATTTTTTTCAGCTCATCCTTA
>Ga0315278_10000249_pt1 | contig 48807 bp, 41 predicted proteins | sample YL17G06_0_MG_FD_203880 | JGI IMG/M metagenome (GOLD analysis project Ga0315278, IMG submission 203880) | Sediment microbial communities from Yellowstone Lake, YNP, Wyoming, USA - YL17G06_0 | ecosystem: Environmental > Aquatic > Freshwater > Lake > Sediment | place: USA: Wyoming | collected... | reverse complement strand
TGTCGGTATGATTGATCAGCGACTGCCGCTGCCGACCGGTCATGGTCTCCATGCGGCTGTTCCACATGACGTAACGATAGTTGGAGGCGATGTCCTTGGCGTAAATTCCATGCGGGATGTGGTCGAGGATTTGCCCCAGAAGGTCCTTTTGCTCGGTCAGCTCGCGCTCGGAGCGCTTGCGGTCGGTGATGTCTAAACCAATCAACACTGCCTCTTTCCCATCTTGATATTTTTTGGCCGAGAGCAGCACATAGCGCTCTTCGGCGGAAGCGTCTGAGATTCTCACCTCACGAGTAAGGCCCGAATCGTCGGCCGCAAATACCTCGCGCATAAATTCGGTGACTGGATCGAAGGTGGTCGTGCTCATGAACCCCATCGGTTTGCCGATAAACTCCTCCGGCGGTAGCTTAAAACTATCGGCAAGTGCACGGTTCACCCCGCCGTAATGCAGCTGTGAATCGGTCCAGGAGACAAACCCAGGGATGGCATCGATGACGGCGCGACTGTAGGCTTCGCGGGCGACCAGTTCATCACTAAGATGCTTTTCGCTGGTGGTGTCTTGCATTGAGCCGATCAGCCGGGTGATGACGCCATCCTCGACCCGAGCACTGCAGGTGATCCGCACCCAGATGCGTCGACCCATGGCGGTGTCGAGTGGAACTTCCAGTTGAAATGGGACACCGCGTTCACTGGCGCTGCGGATCGCCGATTTGACGAGGTAACGTGCTTCGGGAGCGACGAAGCCTAGGGCATCCTCGAATTTAATGCGGCTACCCTTGGCGACCTCATGGATGGCATAGGTTTGATCACTCCACCACAAAGACTGGGTGGCGATGGCAAAACTCCAGCCGCCCATCTTGCCGACTTTTTGCACTTCGCCAAGAATCATGCGATTGACCTCCTGCTCACGCAGACGCGCCTTCAGGCTTTTAAGCAAAAGGTGCTTGTCCCGAAAGGCCATGCCAGCCATGAACATGGTGCAGCAGTTGGCGGCGATAAATAGGACTTTTGGAACCTGCGGCGTTTTGCCTCCAACGAACAAGGATACGGCTACGGCAAAGGCGAGATAGCTGAGCGTCAATTTCTGAGATTCGAACGCCAAAGCGACGCCAAATGCGGCGACGATATAGCCAATCGCTGAGGCGCTACTCAAATTGTTGGCGTACACCTCTTGTCCAAGGACCGCGACGATGATGAAAGCCAAGCCAAGTCCCATGCGCTCGATATGACGGAAAGTAAAAAAGGGTCGGTACGATAGTCCAAGGATACTCAAGGCAATGACGCTGATGACGAGGCGGGGAGTCAGAAAGTAAGTGGCGGTTGGCAGCGACGCCATGAGCACCAAAAACCAACCGGGAAACATCACCGCAGCGGCAAGCAACAAGATGCGCAGGCGTTGCATCGAGTCACTGGAGGTTGGCTCCAGCGCAGAGGCACGCTGTTTGGCTAGATTGCTTGGGATGCGACTACTCACCGCTGCTCCTAGAGATCCTTACCTAGGAGCTATCGGCGTTCCTTAACCCTTCTTGAGCTTAGGAGAATTGGGCCACAATAATCATTGGGATTTCGGGTCGGTTTGGCTCGGGGGACAAGGGGTCCGTGGCAAGTTTATAGCAGTAAGCGGAGGCCTAGACTTAACCAAGCCTCAGGGCTCAGGCCACCCTGCGCCATGAAGGGACCTAAGGCGAGGGCAAAGCCGCCATAAAATGTAAACGGATCTCGCAGCATCGTGTACTGCACCCCAACCGGAACGCGAACCCATGCCCCACCTTGAATGCCGAGGCCGCCACCGAAGTATAGCAGCAGCTGGCCGCGGAGGGCGTTATAGTCACTGTTTGGCTTGAGCTGCAGCAGGTGAAACTGATCGCTGGCGAAGAAGATATAGTCGCCGCTGGCGCCCAGGCTGCCGCTTTCGATGCCGAGATTGAGGTTTAAGGCGCCGCTTCCCGGGACGCCCAATCGCTGCAGGCTGAGGCCGGTGCCACCGTAGTTTCCGACCTGCGCGCCGAGGCTCCAGACCGGGGCAGGCGTTAGTAGCCCTGCGGTGCTGCCCCTGCTTGCCGTCAGCGAAGAACTCGCAGCCGCCTGTAGAGGGCCGCCAAGAAGCAGCAGTCCCAAGGCTAACAGAGGGGAGAGTAGTGCCCTAAGGTGAACTGGCCTGAGACTTAGGCGCTGCGGCTTTAGCGAATGATTTGGTTTCTTTCGTATTGTCTCGCTCGAGCTTGCCACGGTTTGTACTCCCATTCCTCGGATGGCGGAATGAGAGCGATCATAAGACCCACTGCCGCGATTGGCAAACCCGTAAGCCACCAGACGCGATCTTTACGGTAGTCCCGGGCGATCAGGATGGCAAACGTGATAAAGCTCACGGCCACGGCGAAGGTGACCTGCTGGCGCCGTAGTTTGAGGATGCGCAACTTAACGTAAAACTGCTCGCTATCGACAAAGGTCGCCGTTTTGTTGGTAGCAGCGGCGGTATTCGCGTCGCTGTCTAGCTTCATCTGCTTTAGGAGTTCGGCCGCTGAGGTAGTGCTCACTTGTGACTCTCCTGTGGTCTGTTGGGGGCGCTAGGTGATTTGGTTGATTCGGTCGTGGCTTGGATGACGATCCGGTCATTGTGCATCGGACGTAGGTACCAGCGCAGTCCCGCAAGGGCGAGCAGTAGCAGGCTGGTCCAAACCTGGGCCCTGGTGAATTCGCCGCTGGGCCTAAGCCGCGACGGCAGCGCAATGACCAAGGTGACACCCGCAGCCATCATGAAGAACATATAAGTCATGCCGGCTTGATGGTCGCGCCGATCAATCATCAGCAGGGAGACCTGCAGGATGAACAACCAAAGGAGCCCGCCAAACAGCATCATCCAATCGGCCGGGCCGATATCACCAAAGGCCTTGAGCACTTCGCTAAGGCTCGGCAGTAGGTTGTGCTGGCCGTCAAAGGCGGTATCGTCAAATAGTCCCATGGGCGCCTCCTCTACACCCTTCTCGGCAGAACGCCGCGCAACCTAAATAGGCAAGTTTTTCCCTGCTCGAATCCTCGAACTAGACTATTCTTGAGGGAGTCTAAGGCGCGTAACGACGAGGGTGGCCCGTGAACAGTCCGAGGCGAGGGTGGAAGGTGGCGGCATGGTGCTTGGCGAGCCTGCTCGGCCCAGTGCTTAGTCCAGTAGGGGCCTTGGCGGCTGAAGGTTTGACCTACGGCAGCTTGAAGTTCGAGGAGAATGATTTTGATTTTGGCGAGGTGTTTCGCGGTAGCGAGCAGTCCCATCGCTTCAAGTTCACCAACCTAGGCCCAGGGCCACTGACGATTCAGGGGGTGCATGCCGCCTGTGGTTGTACGGCCGCTCAGGTCGAGAAGGGTCGAACCTACCAACCCGGGGAGGGCGGCCAGGTCGATATTCGCCTGGACACGACTAATTTCGCCGGTCCGCTGGTGAAGACGGTCACGGTGATGAGCAATGAGGCGCTTCTACCAGACCGTACCTTGACGCTTAAGGCACGCATCAAGAGCGAGGTGGAAGCCATCCCGCCGCTGTTTGATTTTGGTGATGTACGTCCCGCTTCGGGTGCAAGCCGCACGGTACGCATTCGCGCCGTAACGGCGCCAAAGCTGGTGGTCGAGGACCTCGTTTATAATAAAGACTTGTTTACAGCCGAGCTGGTCCAAGAGAAGGAAGATTGGCTGATCACCTTGAAGTTGAGTCCAAAGGTTGCGCCGGGTTTCTTAAAGGAACAGGTCAGCGTGCGCAACTCATCCGTCCACCTGCGGTCCCTGCCGCTGCCGGTGCGGGCCAACGTCCTGGGGAATATCGATTTTAAACCTGGTTATCTGGAGTTTGGCGCGATCGGACAAGGGGAGGTCGCGAAACGCTCGGTGACCCTGCGCGGTACACTTCCCTTCGAACTGACCGGCTCGCGCGTGGACCTCTTGATCAATGGTACGCGCTTGGCCGACTCAGCACCGCTCATCAAGGTTGAGACGACGCGTAAGGGTAAAGATGAACAGATCGTGGCGATCGATTTAAAGAACACGGCTAAAACCGTCGGCAGTGTCCACGGCAAGGTCTATCTGCAGACCACCGACCCCACGCAGCGCGAGATTCTTTTCGATTTTTATGCATTTTTTCGCTAGATTGTGGCTGGATTCGCGAGGAGGATAGAGATGGTACAGGTGGATTTTTTGGTCGGTTATATTGCCTTTGGCATCGTCTTTTTGCTCGGCGTAGGCGGCTACTGGATAGCGACCATGCCGTTTGCCGACCTGCGGCGCACTTATGGGCGCGGGCAGCCGTAGCTCAGTTAACGAGCTCGCCGATCAGCCCAACCTTGTTGCCGCTGCTGATGCGGACCTGATGCACTTGGCCGGTCAAAGGGGTATCCGAGGTGACGCGCACCAGCCGGAAGTGGTCGGTGCGGCCATAGTATTGACCTGGGTTCTTGCTGCTTTCGTAATGAAACAGGACCGGCCGGACTAGACCGACCTCGGCCGCGTGAATCTCAGCGGTGATGCGGTCTTGAAGTCGCATCAGCTGGGCGAGCCGGTCTTCCTTGACCTTCTCGTCGACTTGGTTGGCGTAGCGTGCCGCCGGGGTGTTTTTGCGCGGGGAATACTTGAACATAAAGGCGAAGCCAAAACGCACTTGTTCGACCAGGCGCATGGTGTCGGCAAATTCTGCATCGGTCTCACCGGGAAAACCAACGATCAAGTCGGTAGACAAGGCGATGTCTGGCACGGCGCGCCGCAGCCAGTCGATGCGTTCCAGGTACGATGCGACGGTGACTTTACGCTGCATGCGCAGCAGCATGGAGTCGCTCCCGCTTTGCACCGGGAGGTGCAAGTACCGTCCCAAGCGCGGCTGGGTCGCGAATAGCTCCGCTAGCTCCGCGGTGAAGTCGTGCGGATTTGACGTGGTGAAGCGCAGGCGCTCCAGCCCAGGCAACGCGGCTACCGAGCGCAGCAGGCTGGCAAAGGACGGCTTGGTGCTGAGATCTGAACCGTAGCTGTTGACGTTTTGTCCGAGTAGGGTCAGTTCGCGGGCACCTGCAGCAACCAGGGCTGCACTTTCGGCAAGAATCTCCGCAGCCGGTCGGGATAGCTCGCGGCCACGGGTAAAGGGTACGACGCAGAAGGTGCAGTAGTTGTTGCATCCCTGCTGGATGTTGACGTAGCGCGATACCTCATGCTTGCCGGTGAGCGTTGGCGGCGCGATCACTGGTGCCATTTCAGGGCCGGGTGCTGAATCTGGGGCGTGCCGGTGGAACCCAATCGCCTGGGCCCGCTTGCCGCTGGCGTCATGCTCCCGCAGTAGGCGAGGCAGCTCATCGATCTTGCCTGGACCAAGCAGGACGTCGATCTGGGGCGCTGCCTTTAGCAGCCGCGAGCCTTCGGCCTGCGCCACGCAACCAGCGACGGCGATGGTCATGCCAGGCCGACGTTCTTTGATCTCCTTAAGCACACCAAGCCGACTTAGCACTTTGTGCTTGGCCTTTTCGCGGATATGGCAGGTGTTGAGCAAGACCAGATCGGCGCTTTCGGCATCGGCTGCGAGCTGGTAGCTCTGTGCGGCAAGTAGCGCCAGCATGCGCTCGCTGTCGGCGGCGTTCATCTGACAGCCCCAGGTTTCGATATGGACCATCTTCCCTGCGGGAGCAGGGATGGTCGTGCTTAGGCTAATGTCGGAATCGATCACGTCGTCTTACCTGTGCTACTAGCCGGTGGTGCCGTGGTGCTTATTTGCGGTTTTTCTTGCGGGCTTTTTTTGCGTCTTTGCGCAGCTTTTTTTGTTTGTCGCGGTCGATCGGTTTGGGCTTGGCAATGGCGCCCCCACCACCGAACATGCCGCCTAGGCCGCCCATCAGGCCTGGTGGCATGCCGCCACCGGGCATACCGGGCATGCCACCACCCATGCCGCCTGCCTGCGCCATCTTGCGCAGGCTATTCATCTGTGCCAGCCCGCCCATACCGGGAATCTTGCCGAGTAGGCCCATGTTCTTGCCGAACATGCTCATCATCTGACGCATGCTGCCGAACATCTTGAGCAGGTCGCTCACCTCTTTGGTGGTGCGTCCGGACCCTTTGGCGACACGGCGGACGCGGCTTTCGTTAAACAGCTTGGTGTCAAGACGCTCCGACTCGGTCATCGAATCGATCATCGACTTGAACTTGCCGAGCTGACGATCGTCGACGTTGACGTCCTTGGGCATACCGGGAATCGGCATCTTTGCTAGGATGTCCTTGAGCGGTCCCATCTTTTGGATCATCGATAGCTGTTCGTAGAAGTCCTTGAGCGAAAACTGGCCCTGCAAGAGGCGCAGGGCATCTTCTTCGCGCTTGCCCTCGGCAACGCGCTCGAAGTCCTGGACCAGGCCGACGATGTCGCCCATGCCGAGAATGCGGCTGGCTAAACCTTCGGGACGAAATTCCTCGAGGCGGTCGAGGCCTTCGCCGATGCCAAGAAACTTAATCGGCTTGCCGGTGACTTCCTTGATACTCAAGGCCGCGCCGCCGCGCGCGTCGCCGTCGAGCTTGGTCATCACGATGCCGCTCAGGTCGAGGCGCTGGTCAAAGGACTTGGCCGTGGTCACGGCGTCCTGACCCATCATCGCGTCGCAGACGAACAAGATATTGTCTGGGTGGACCAGCGTCTTGATGTCGCTGAGCTCTTGCATCAGGGCATCGTCGATCGCCAGGCGGCCTGCCGTGTCGATCAGCAGGATGTCGCAGCCAAGCTCTTTGGCCTTGACCATGGCTTGCCGGCAGATCTCGACCGGTGTTTCGCCGGCGGCGTGAAAGACCGGAACGCCAAGGCGCTCGGCTAAGACGCGGAGTTGATCGACGGCCGCCGGGCGGTAGATATCGGCGGCGACGAGCAGCGGTTTGCGCTGCTTCTTTTCGATCAGATATTTGGTCAACTTACCCGTGGTCGTCGTCTTGCCGCTGCCCTGGAGGCCAACCATCATAATCGAGGCGAGGCGGTGGCTCGGCAGGCTCAGCGAGGCGTCGCCTGGGCCCATCAATTTGACCAACTCGTCTTGGCAGATCTTAACGAAGTGGTCGCCAGCACTCACGCGCATGCCGCCGCCCGCGGTCTTGAGCTGCACCGAGCGGCCGAGGGCCTCGGCTTTTACGTCGCTAAGGAATTTTTTGGCGACGGCGTACTCGACATCGGCCTCGAGCAGGCTTTGCCGGATGGCGGCGATTGCTTCGTCGATATTATCGCTGTTAAGGGTCGTTTTGCCGCGAAACTTATCCCGCGCCTGGCGAAAGCCATCGCTTAAGACATCCAACATATTGCACTCCAGGAACCGAAGATCAGTGGGTCGTTAAGCGTATATCTTTTGAGGGGGCCTTAGTCAAACTCGGCAGCGGCTGTTGTGGGTCTGTCGTTTAGATATAAATAATCATAATATTAGATAGATAGCTCTTTGGGCCGCGGCCTTTGATCGAGAAGGTCTCGGGGTGCGGTCGTTTTGTCAGTAAACGCGGTACTATATCAGGACCAATACGAGCGTTTTCAGCACACAGGAGGACCCCGTGGCGGCCCCGATTGGTGCTTTCCAGCGACCCCAGCCCGCGACTACGTTGAAGTGGACCGTTTTCGGGCTGACCCTGCTGGTGCTGGCGGTGTTTGGACGGACCCTAAGCTATTCCTTCGTGCCCTACGACGATGCCCTGAACCTGACGGAAAACCCCCTGATCGTCGCACCCAGCGCGGCACCGCTGCAGGCGATCTGGCGGGAGCCATTTAGTAAGCTCTATATTCCCGTGGTCTACTCCATTTGGTATGGGCTGACCAAAGTGGCGGGAGCGACGACCAGCGTCGATGGGGTGCTGACCTTTGGCGCAACCCCGTTTCATATCCTCAATGTCGTGCTGCACTTGTGGAGCACCCTGTGGGTCCTGGCACTGCTCCGGCGTTATGTGCGCAGTCCTGTCGCGGCGGCGCTGGGGGCTGCAGTATACGCGGTGCATCCACTGCAGGTGGAGGCCGTGGCCTGGGCCACCGGAGGTAAAGATACGATATTTGCCGCGCTCGCTTGGCCAGCGCTATGGGGCTTCGTGCGTTTTTGTGAGCGCGGCAGGGTATCCAGTGCGGTGTGGGCGACGCTTTGCTTTGGCTTGGCTCTGCTGGCAAAGCCGACGGCGGTGGTGCTTCCCGGTGCGGCGTTGGTCTTGAGCTGGGGGCTGCGTTACGGCCCTGACAAGGTGGCTGTTGGGTCGCAGCGTCGAGGCCTTGCCCTCAGCGGATGGTGGCTGCTGTTGGCGCTGCCGCTGGCGTGGATGACGATGGAGGCGCAGCCGCCGACCGCCGCAGCTGCCGCTATTTCGTTCGGGCACAGATGCATCATCGCCATCGACACAGCAGGATTTTACCTCGGGCGCATGCTGTTGCCCTGGCCACTTACGGTGGATTATGGGCGCACACCCCAGTTTGTGCTGGAAGACGCCTGGCATTGGCTACCCCACCTTGGGTTGTTGGTGGTGCTGCTCGGGCTGCTCTGTACTCGGTTTAGACCGCGGTTGCTACTGCCGTCGTTGTTTATCCTGGCGGCGTTGCTTCCGGTCCTTGGCTTTGTGTCCTTTGACTTCCAGGTGAATTCCACTGTTGCCGACCGGTATATGTACCTGCCGGTCTTTGGCTTTGCCTTGGCACTGGCTTGGGCTGTTGACTCGGTGCTAGGGATGCAAGGGACGAGCCGAGTTCCTGCAGTGCGTGCAGGACGTACTTGGTATGGATGCTTTGCGGTCGTCGTTGCCGCCTATGCTTGCTTGAGTTGGGTGCAAGCGGGCTTTTGGCGCAGCGGTGAGAGCCTCTTTGAACATGCGCTGCAGGTTAATCCCCGCAGTCCCTTGGTGCACCACTGCTACGGGGCAGCGCTGGTACAGTCAGGGCAGCTGAATGCAGCGCTCGAGCATTTTCATGCTGCGCTGCGGGAACGGCCGGTGTTTCGCCCAGTGCAATACAACCTGGGCGTGGTCTTAGAGCGCCAGGAGCGGCTCGAGGCGGCACTTGATGCCTTTATGCAGCTACAGTCAGAGCTTAAGACCTGGCCGCCAGCGTTTATTTATGCGCATCCGACGGAGGCAGACCCGGAGATGTTTGAGGCGCCGGCCAGGGCGGCGCGCCTACTCAAACGCTATGAACTGGCAGCGGACGTACTCAGGACAGCGCAGTCCCTTTTTCCCAATCGACCGCAGGTATATTGGCATCAGGGCTTGCTTGCTGCTGATCAAGGTCAAAGCAGCGCGGCTGCTGCGGCTTTTCGTCATGCTCTGGCACTGAGTCCAGACTCCGCGGCGATTCACGCCTCGTACGGCGATGTGCTCGAAGCTCAAGGCGACTTTAGAGCAGCAGAGCAGGAATTCCTGAAGGCCTTAGAGCTACAGCCGGGTTTTGCCGAGGCGCATATCAACTTTGGCGGTTTACTCGCGCGGCAGCAGCGCTTTGCGGACGCTGAACAACACTTTCGCCGCGCCGTCGCGGTGGCCCCGACCATGGCCCTGGCTCATGTCAATTTGGCGATATTGCTTGAGCAAACCGGGCGATCCGACGACGCGCTGAGCGCCTATAAGCAGGCATTGACCTTTGATGCCGCGCGCGAAGACGCTCGGCAAGGTTTGGCGCGACTGACTCACCGAAGCGGTCAGGGGGCAAAGTGACGAGACGGCAGACTGCGGCGGTAGGGGCGACGACACGCGTCTTGGTGGCTGTGCTTACGGCGGTGTTGGTTATTGTGGCTGTGGTCTATGGGCGCAGCATTGGCTATGGCTTTTTATCCTGGGACGACGATCAAAATGTGACGGCTAATCGGGTGCTCCTCGAGGGTCCGTGGTGGCGCTTTTGGCTCGCGCCGTACCAAGGTCTATATATTCCTCCTGTCTATACGCTTTGGTCGATCTTGGCGGGGTTACAATCGCCACTAAACCCGATCATATTTCACGGCGTGAATGTCCTGCTGCACCTGGCGAATACAACTTTGGTGTTTTTTCTCGCGCGACGTTTTATGCCGTCTGGCGGTGCGCTGGCCGCTGCGGCCTTTGCTGCGCTGTTGTTTGCCCTGCACCCGCTGCAGGTCGAGACCGTTGCTTGGGTGACTGGATGCCGCGATTTGCTCTGCGCGTTTTGGCTCTTGCTGGCGACCATACTGTACTTGCGAGCGGAAGGACGGCTTTGGCCTAGTGTTTGTGCCTGGCTGATCTTTGTCGTGGCCCTGCTGAGTAAACCATCGGCGGTGGCCTTGCCCGCGGCCTTGTTGCTGCTGGATATCGTGGCTTGTCATGCGCCGTGGCGCAAAGCGTTGCTGCGCTTGCTGCCGTGGTTCGCGCTGGTGCCACCGGTCGTGATCATGACCCAGCGGGTTCAAGCCGAGGGCGTTGACCAAGCGTTGCAGCAATTGACCCTGTGGCAGCGCTTGGTCGTGGCACTCGACAGTTTTGGCTTTTACGCCAGTAAAGGCCTATGGCCGTCGGGGCTGGCGATCGATTATGGGCATACACCGCAGCTGGTTTTAGCGGGGCAGGGTTTGGCCGTGGACCTGGCGGTGCTTGGCGGGGTCACCTTAGCCGTGATTTTATGCCGCAGGCGGTTGCGTCGTCCCGGCCTTGGGTGGTTGCTATGGGGGGCAGCGTTGATGCTGCCGACTTCGGGCCTCGTGGTCTTCTCGTATCAGCATACCTCGACCGTCGCCGATCATTATGTTTATGTGCCTTTAGTCGGTATGGCGATCGCCGCTGCCTGGCTCCTCAGTGGGCTAGGGGATCGAAGTCGCCTTGCCTTAGGGTCGGTGTTAGTGCTCGCTGCCGGCGTGATGTCGAGTCTGAGGCTTCCTGTCTGGAGCGGTGATGAGTCCCTTTATCCTGCCATGGTCGCGAGCAAGCCGCGCAGCTTTGCTGGGCTCATCGGGCTGGCGGCCATGTCGCTACGCGCAAAGCGCTACGAGGAAGCCCTGGTCTATGTCAATAAAGCCCAGGAGGTTGAGCCGCTAAACATCGCCGCTTTAGCTGATAAAGGCCTGGCCTTAGCCCGGCTTGGGCGCTACAGCGAGTTACTTGCCGAACTAGGTACGAAGATGCCGGACCGCAAGCTGATCTTGGACTATCCGCTATCGGCGCCGGATATGGCGACCTTGCTGATGACCATCGCGTTTGCGCAGATTCGGACCGGCCAGGCCAAAGAAAGCATGCCGACCTTGTGTCGGGCTCGGTTTGCTGATGCGGCGAATCCGGATGTGCTGACCTTTGTGCCGATGGTGGCTGAGTATTTGGGGAAAAAGGCGGATGATCCGGATTTATGTGAGGCTGATTATCGGCGGTAGGCCTACCAATTCCGAATATATGAGCGATTTTAACCATCCGGTGCCAACGCGGCGAACCATAGCGGCATCGAGTGACCTCGTTAAAATGGAGAGATCAAGCAGCAGGCGGCACTCTGCAAAACATTTAATGCGATGCGTTGCAGGAAAATAGATGTTTTTTATATCATTAATTTCAGAGTGTTAAATGCATGAGTAAAACATCTCGTATAAAATATCTATTATAACAGGTAGATAAAACATCTCAAGACTTGTTGCGACAAATTTCGAGATGTTTTACGCTAAAGCGATGAGAGATTTGCCTCGCGATCATAGTCGGCAGCGCCTCCAAGCCTTCTACCAAAAGAGTGGGGCTGGACTCGTATTTGTCCGTGGCCGGCGCCGGATAGGTAAGACATGGCTCCTTGAAGACCTGGAGTCGGCCCTCGGAGAGGGAGCCTTTCGAATTGTCTGCAGAAAGCACACCCGCGATTCAGCCGTTTTAAAGGAGATCCTTGTGGAGTGGGCTCGCCGCAGCGGTCGCCGCGAGCTCTTAGAGCTTAGGGCTGCCTTCCTGACGTGGCCACGACTTTTTGACGACATCTCCGCGCACGCAGAGGCGTACAAGGCGGCTACGGGCCGTAGCTTCGTGCTTATACTCGACGAGATCCAGTGGCTGTCGTCGACGTACGACGACAGCGCTGGTCTCTTGAAGGCCGCTTGGGACGAGTGGGCAAAAAAAGATTGTCTGCGCGTTATAGCATGCGGCTCCTCAACCAAGTTCTTCACCGAACAGTTCGGCGAGGGTTCCGTCATTCGCGGTCTTCACACCGAGGCGGAGATTCGGATCCTGCCGTTCCCAGTTTCAGTCATCAGGCGACTGCTGACTTCGGAATGGACGATCAAGGAAACGGTACTTGCCTACATGTGTCTTGGCGGCGTGCCCTACTACTGGAAGCAGATAGCTCCGGAAAAGGGTTTCCGCCGAGCGATGAACGATGCTTGCTGCACGCACTCCGGAATTTTTCGGGGAGAGTGGAAGGAGATTCTCTCGACCGAGTTTCGAACCAACGCGGTCGGAACGCTATCTCGCCTCTTTCCGGCTCTCATCACGGCCGAAGCTGGAGCCACAGAGGCCGAACTCACCAAGGAACTCGGCCTCAGCAACTCATATGTCGGCCACATGCTCGAAAAGCTCTTACTGTATGGTTACGTCAAAAAGGCCTTGCCAGCATCGGGCGGTGACTGTTTCGTCGACGCAGCGATACCAGGAAATGAGCGCGGTGCGCGCTATTGGCTCAGCGACTTTTACCTCTACTTCTACTTTTTTGTCCTCCGCCCAATCGAGCATGAGATCGAACGCAACGACAAGGCATTGCTCTTCCCGAGTCGTATTCTCCAAGGGGACGGTCGCGACTATATCCAATCCTTTACCGGCAGGGCGTTCGAGCGATTTGTCGAGCACCATATCGACGTCGCGATGAGAGACAGCGAGGAACTGCGCGACGGCGACCAGCGATGCCTCCCCACTCTCTGGCGAAAGCTCGACATTCCGGATTTAAACTACGAGGTCTGCTGGAACGTTTTGGTTCGAGGCGAGTCCAACGACCGGATTCGGTCGCAGATCGATGTCCTCGTGGTACACGAAATGGAAAGGCGAGTTCGCGTGCTCGAATGCAAGTGGAAGGGCGAGGGCTCCGCAGCTGACATCGAAGATGTCGTCGGTAAAATTCTGCCGGCGAAGTATTCCGGTTACGCACGAATAAACGTGCTTGTCGTTTCCTACGAACCGACGGTGCTATTCCTAAAGAAGGCCATGGAGCGCGGCGTAGTGGTCGTCACTTTGAAAGACTTTATTGACTAGGCCCGCCGGACTTGCATCTGGATGGGCCTGGGCATGCTCGGCAACCGTATGACCCCGCAGACGCTGCGCATGAAGGTTTCAAGGATGCTGCCGCCGTTTTGTCCTAAGTTAATCGAGCACAAAACGGCACCTTTCAGCCTGCATCAGTAATTATTTCGCAGTGCTCTCGCCCGCGACTTCCAGTGGGGTCATCATGGCCTCGACCTTGAGGTCAAGGTCGAGCAGTGCCTGACTCGGTGGATCGCCTACCGGCGCATGGCGTGGCTCGATCGGACTTCCAGCAGGTGGTACCAGACCATAGCCTGCAGTGGGTCTGATGTGGATGCCAACTGTAGCGAGGTCATTGACGAGTGACAGCTGGCCAACGCGTGCCAACTGGGTGGCCGCACCCAGTACGCGGGCCGCTTCCTGCGGGCTGTGGAAGCCGGTACTGTTCTCTGAGGATATAAAATCCCAGCGCATGCTGGCGCGACGGTGTGCTTGGCGCGCGGCTGCCAGCACCTTGTCTACCTTGGCTTTGTATACGTCGTTAGGAACGGACGGTCCCTTGGCCCGTTCTTTATCGAACTCTTTGGAGGCCGCGACGATATCATCCATCAAGGCGAGAATAGCTCCTTCGGCCTCCTTTAGTTGGGTGGCCGTGCGCTGTTGGATCAGGTCGACGCGGGCGCGTAGCTTATCCTCAGAGATGTGGTGGCATGTTTGGCAAGATGCATTGATGTTGAGGAGCGGTGAAGCAATGAAGTGGTCGGTCACCTTTACGGCACCCTCGCGGCGGTAAGGCATATGACAGTCGGCACAGGAGACACCGGTACGCGCGTGCACACTGCTCGAGTAGAGTTCGGTCTCTGGATGCTGCATTTTTAGCATGGCCGCGCCGGTTTCGCCGTGCGTCCAGTCGGATTTGAAGCCTTCGGGTCGCGCGGCTTCACGGTCATAGTAGGCCTCGATCATCTCGATGCGTAGCGGCTCATCCTTCGGCCATTGACTCCAAGGGAACGTGAGGACTTTTTGCTCCCCCTTGAAGTAGTACTCCACATGGCATTGCTGGCAGACGTGGCTGCGCATCTCTTCGTGCGTGGCGAGGAGGCCGGCTTTAGGGTCGCTTTTGTAACCGCGCGCTAACATGGCATTGATGTAGGCTGGTCTTGTGACTCGAAGCGACATGTCGCTGGGGTGATGGCAGTCAGCACAAGTGCTGCCCAGGCCGTGACCGGCCATGCCAGCGCCGTGCTGCTTGACGAGCTTGGCTTTTAGATCGTTGTATGGAGTGTGGTTGAAGGCCTCCCAACCTAATTCTCGAATCAGCGACGGAGCCCAGCCGCTGTGGCAGTTCATGCACGCACCGGGCTGACCCTTGAAGGCAGGGAGGCCGTGTGCGTTGATCCAATCCTTATCGTTGCGCTTCGTCTCGAATTGATCGATGGCAGCGAAATAGTGGCTACGGTCTTCGTTGAAGTCGAGGGAGAATGGATAACCGGCCCACAGTCGACGCAGGGCCGGGTTGCGCATGAGCTTGCTGTAGGGATGGCCACCGCCGTAGTTCGTGGCGGTTCCAGGCTCTGCCATCAGTCGGTAGCGTCCGTATTGGGCGGGAAAGCTGACTCCCCACTCCGCTGGGTCCACCTGATCGTCTGATAGCTTATTGAGAATGAGCGGGTATTGACGTTCCTCAGACTTTCGTTCGCTGATGTTGAGCAGCAAGCCTGTGACTGCCGCCAATGTAAGTGCGGATCCGGCAAAAAGACCGATCAAAACGCGGCGTCTCAGGCGGGGATGAGTTGGTGGCATGAATTTCGGCCTTTCTGTTTTACCGCAACATGAACTGTAACAAAGTCGATTGGTTTAGTGAAAATGCCCCACTTGTCGATGGCATTTGACGCAATTTGCCTCGCCGCTCTTGCCATAGCCTGTTGCTTCCGGATGGCTAGGCAATAACGCGGCATGACAGCGTAGGCAATTATCCTGCACGATGTTGCGACTTAGGGCTCCGGCTCGAATGGTGACTGGCGTTTCTAAAAAGGTAAATGCGTAGCTATGATGCGCGCCATTGAGGGCCTTGATGGCCCACTTGGAAAGGGCCCCTTGCGGCACATGGCAGTCGTTGCAGACGGCAACGTGATGGTGGTCGCCGACCTGCCAGTCATGTAGGACTTCACGCATGACGTGGCAATTGGCACAGGCTTTCGGCTGATTGCTTAGGTAGGATCCACCCTTGGCATAGACAAAGGTCATGATTCCAACGCCGATCGCCGCGCCTAACAGTGCGGTTGAAGCCATGAAAATGATTCGCCTAATATGCCGACGAGGGTGCCTTCGGGAGTCTTGGGGCGAGGAACTATGAATCCATGGAAACGTCACGAAGCGCGCATGACCTCTGGCTACGAAATGATTGACTTGACGCTAGCATTGCAAGCTATGCAAGACCAGCGCCAGCCAAAAATGGCGCGAGGCTGATACGGCTTTGGCTGGAGCTTGCGGCCATGACGGCCTCACGGTCCAAATTGCCATTGCTTTAGCCCAACCTCGTGGATAAAAACCCCTTCCTTCTTGGATACGAAGGTCTTTTCGATCGACCTTCGGTTGTCAACCCACTTTCAGGAATCCCGCGCATGAGCCGCCATGTTGTTTTAGTTCGATACGCCTTTTTTTGGTCGGTGTTACCGTTCTTTCAGCTGTTTTCGCCTGTCGTTAAAGCAGAAGATGCTGCGGGCCAGGGTCCAAAAGCTGAACCAGCTTTTATTCCCGAGTCGCTGGCTGTTGACGATGTGGAGGCTGGCTGGACGCACGGGCTGAGACTCCAGGGCGGTGCCAATATGGACAGCCAGAAAAACGTCGTTGGCAAGGAGAGCGGCTTCTCGTCGACTTTTGGTTTGAAGCTGGACAGCTTCATCACCGGGCGCTTTTCACTAAGTGAATGGAAGAACACCCTGAACGTTGCTGAGGCCATCGTTCGGGCCCAAGCTCTCTCAGAGTATAACTCCAATCGTGATGAGCTACGGTTTGAATCACTTTACGTCGATTTCTTTCGCGCCCTACCATGGGTCGGCGCCTTCGGTCGTGCGGCGATCGATACCTCGCTGTTCGATAGCTACGACCTCCGGCCTACAGCTCGGACTTACGCCATTAGTCATGCGAACGGCACGTCAGAGCAGGTGACCACTGATCGTTTGCATCTAAGTCGACCGCTACGGCCGTTCACAAGAAAAGAAACGATTGGCCTCCTGGCACGTCCGGTGGAGTACGAGTCATTAACGCTAGAAGTCCGCGGCGGTCTCGGCGCCCGGCAGATTTCAGCCAACGGTCAAAAAGTGCTCGGCAAGGAGCGGGATGGTGTCGTTAACGTAAAAGAACTTCAAGATACGACCGAAGTCGGCTTCGAGACCATGGCGACGGTTTCAGGGCTCCTTATCGAAAAGAAGTTTGGCTACCGCCTCTTCGCGGAAGCCTTGAGGCCTTTTGAGCATACGCCAAAAAGCGACGGCAAGGGCCGTAGTGCAGCCCAGCTGACAAGCACTGACGTCGGCGGTAGCGTCTCGCTGAACTGGACTAGCTGGTCGGCATTGGTCTACGAGTTTCGTTCAAAACGCGATCCGTTGCTCGTCGATCAGGCTCAAGTAAGCCAGTCGCTGATGGCGACGGTCTCGTTTGAAACGCAAACTCCGCGCTGACCAGTGTTCAGGACGACTCGAGTATGATGCGACGTTACCAACGAAATTTAAGGCCTCCGTCGCTACTGATGATGAAGTCGGTCAATGCTTCAAAGCGTTTCATCAGTAAGGTGTCTTCAGGCTAACGCTTCAAATTAAAATTAGCGATAGCCTTGTGCCCAACAACATAAACAAAAAAATATTTTAAATACGTGATCGTTGGTATGAGTGTCCTGCGTCGTCTGCCGGCCAACCATGGGCGGGAATGATCTAGGGCCCTACGGCACGGACGCGGTCAGCTTTGTGCGCCGAATTGACGTGTGTTGATTTGCGGTGCTTTCTCGCCTATATTCTGCCTAAGAATGCTCCACGAACGAAGTTCTTATCCTGGGTCAATGTTCCTGTCGTAGTGCCTTGAAATGTTCACAGGCGCTTTACGTAGCTGCAACTAGTGGTCGAAAATGGAGGTGTTATGAAGCACTTTGGTGCCTTGATCTTGTCCGCACTATCAGTTGGGACTGTGGCGCGCGCGGAGGATGCGGTTGATGCGTCGCGCGCGCAAGCATGCGTGGAGCTTAGTGCCACCCAGGAGGCATGCGCTGCCCTCGAAGGGTGCCAGTGGCTCGATAGCGGCGACGGCTATACGTCTTGTGTCAATGTGCCGATTGAGGCCGATGCTACGGCAATGCCTTACGTCGCTTTTGGGACTGACGAGGAGTTCCGTCCCGGTGGCGGCGGTGGTCCAGGGCGTGGCGGACCCGGTGGACCTGGTGGTCCAGGACGTGGCGGACCCGGTGGACCTGGTGGTCCAGGACGTGGCGGACCCGGTGGACCTGGTGGTCCAGGGCGCGGCGGGCCTGGCGGGCCTGGCGGTCCCGGACACGGCGGACCTGGTTGGCCTGGTGGTCCCGGACACGGCGGACCTGGTGGTCCTGGACACGGCGGACCTGGTGGTCCCGGACACGGCGGACCTGGTTGGCCTGGTGGTCCCGGACACGGCGGCCCCGGTGGACCCGGACGTCCATTCCCGGTGCCTGTGCCGATTCCAGTGCCGATTCCAGTGCCACGTCCTTATCCTGTGCCATACCCACAACCTGCGCCATATCCACAGCCAGCGCCATATCCACAGCCAGCGCCATATCCGCAGCCGGCACCATATCCACAACCAGCACCTTACCCACAGCCAACGCCGCCGTTATGGTGTGATCCGTCAACGCACCAATGTTTCCCCTACTGTACGAACGGTAGCAACAACGGTGATGGCTGGGGTTACCAACCTGAGCTTGGCGGGCCAGGCGGATCGTGCAAGGTGCCTGAGTACCCAACTAGCTGGTGCGACGAAGCAAATGGGATCTGTTACCCTTACTGCACAAACGGTAGCAACAACGGCGACGGCTGGGGTTACCAGCCGGAGCTAGGCGGCCCGAATGGCAGCTGCAGGGCTGGGTACTGAACGCTTGCTGAGCACTCGGCGTAGTGGTCTGTGTCGCAGTGCCTCCTGGTATCAAGCGCAGGTGGCCCTCGTTTACGCAGCGGGACAAGGCAAGGATTTTGATCCTGCTTGTCCCGCTAAGCGTTGTCGCTTATTGTTTACTAAATAAGATTCATTCATAGCGCGGTTGAAAACGTCCCCCCTTCCATCTGAATCCTGAGGGTCTGGTCGGCGCAGCTGAATGTTGCTACGATATCGGTAGCGTATCCCGATGATCTAGCGATAAAAATCCAGCCATGCTGGCTGCCTGAGCGGAAGGTTAACCGATGGGGTTCTCCATCATCATCCCGGTGAAGGAGATCAATCACTACATCACAAGCTGTGTGCCGCTCACCCTGGACTTGGACTATTCGGACTTCGAGATCCTGATAGTGCCAAATGAACTGCCCGTTGGTGAGCTGCCCGAGTTCTTGCGCGACCCCCGCATCAGGTTGATCGCCTCTGGACGCGTCAGTCCAGCTGTAAAGCGTGATCTTGGAGCAGCCGCTAGCCGTCACGAGTTTTTGGCCTTTCTCGATGACGATGCCTACCCGGCGAAGGACTGGCTGCAGGTGGCAGAAAGGTATTTTAGAAAGGAAGGGGTCGAGGCCCTTGGTGGTCCCGCGATGACCCCCTTGGGGAGTTCGCTCGGTGAGCAGGCCTCTGGTCTCTTTTATGAAACTAAAGTTGGCGGTGGTGGATTGGTGTTTCGCTACCGCCCAGTCGGCCAGCCGTTCTTGGTCGATGACTATCCGACGGTTAATCTCTTAGTGAGCAAGGCAGCCTTCAACCAGGTTGGCGGCTTTGACAACGACTACTGGCCTGGTGAAGACACCAAATTTTGCTTGGATTTGGTCAAAGCTGGTGGACGGATTCTCTATGTCCCAGAGCTACTGGTGTGGCACCATCGACGGGCCTTGTTGCGGCCACACTTAAGGCAGGTGGGCGGTTACGGTCGGCACCGCGGGTACTTCGTTAAAGCATTCCCGGAGACGTCGCTGCGTGTGACCTACTTTGCGCCAAGCTTGTTTCTCCTCGGCAACATTGCCGGCGCCCTACTTTCGGTCTGGTCGTCCACATTGCTGGTCGCCTGGATGAGTCTTCTCGGCTGCTACTTGCTAGCATGCCTGGTCGATAGCTTCCTTCGTGCGAGGAAAGTGGGTTTAAGTCTCTTGACCACGTTCGTGATTCTGTCCTCGCATCTGACTTATGGTTGGATGTTTATTCGTGGGCTTTGCTCGTCGTCGCACTTTAAAAGCCAGCTGCGTTAAGGAGGATTTGTGCCTAGAGGTTTACACCGGGTGCTCGGAGTGCACCACTTGACTAACGATACGTTCTCGTTACGCTTAGCTCGCGATGGGGTCGATTTTGTACCGGGCCAGTGCTTCAATATCGGTTTGCCAAAGACGGCAGTCAACCGTGAGTATTCATCGTATTCGGGCAGCAATGAAGAAGAGCTACAGTTTCTAATCCGCAACGTCGAGGGCGGTGAGGTCAGTCCCAAGTTGCGCCAGGTCAAAGCTGGGGACTTCATCGAGGTCGATGGTGCCTATGGATTATTTGTCATTGATCCAAGCTTGATCGCATCGACGCAATTCTATTTTATTGCAACGGGGACTGGGATTGCGCCGTTTCATTGCTTTGTCAAATCATACCCAGGACTGAAGTACCGGATTATTCACGGAACTCGGTATGCTACAGAAGCCTACAACCGGACAGACTATGCACGTGGATGCTTGGTGAATTGCACGACACGCGACGACAAAGGCGACTTTCATGGTCGTGTCACCGACTACCTAGTGACCCAGGATCTTTCGATGGCCACCTATTACTACCTCTGTGGCAACCGGAATATGATCAACGACGTTTACGACATCCTCCGTGCCAAGGATATCTCGAGTTCGCAAATCATTACCGAAGTCTTTTTCTAAAGGGACGCCGATGAAAGTTGCCATTTCCTATCCGCCTATCGTCAATCGTCACGGTCAAAAGGCGATGGTGTCGCAAAACCGCAATGTTCAGTTTTTCAAGGCGCCGACCTATCTACTCCCAGTGGTTCACGCACAAGCAGGAACCTGGCTCAAGCAGTTGGGGCATGAGCTGCTATGGGATGACGGTAACGCCCAGTTAAAGAGCTATGACCAGTGGTTTTCGGATCTAGTCGCCGCCAAACCCGATGTCGTTGTCTTCGAGAGCACGACTCCGGTGATGAAGTTCTATTGGCGGGTCACCAATGAACTGAAGGCCAAGCTTCCAGGCGCGGTCTTTATCATGACCGGGTATCATTCGATGCGAAAGCCAGAAGAAACCTGTGAAAACTCAGCTACCGATGTGGTTTTACGCAGTAACCACGTCGATTTTGTGCTGTCTAAGCTCATTCCGATCATCGCGTCGGATAAGGATTGGCGGACTCATTGTAAGCTCGAGGGTCTAGTCATTCGGATGGCGGACGGTAAGCTTAGGTCGACCGGCCACTTCCGGCAGGTTGAGCCTTTGGAGAAATCACCAGTCGTCGACCGAGACTTAGTGCAGTGGCGCAATTATGCTATGGAGAACGGCAATTTTCTCCAATTGCCGGGCACCTATGCGACCAGTGTGATTCGTGACTGTATGTTCGGCAAGTGTACTTTTTGTCGCTATAATGGACCTGATTTGACGTTTTCCATGCTGCCGGTGCAGCGCAGCCTCGATGAATACGAACGCCTGATCAATGACTACGGCGTCAAGGAGATCTTTGATGACTCCGGCGTCTGGTACCGTGGCAAGGAGGCTCGCGAGTTTGCCCAAGGCATCATCGACCGAGGTTTGCATAAGCGCGGCTGCTATTTTGGCTTTAATACGCGCTTTGAGTACCTTGATGAAGAGACGATCAAGCTGCTTGCTGAGGCGAACTTTCGCTTTGTCCTCATCGGTCTTGAGGCTGCGGACGATGAGACCTTGCAGAGACTGAAAAAGGGATATCAGTTGCAGCATGTCGAGCGGAGTCTGAAGTGGATGAGCCAGTACGGCTTGCATCCGCATTTAACCATCATGGTCGGCTATTATTGGCAGACGCGGGAGCAGCTAGATGGAACGGTGCAATTTGTTAAGTCGCTGATGTATCAAGGCTTGGCCAGAACGCTGCAGGTCACCTTGTGCACGCCACTCGATTTTACGCCCTATCATCAAGAGTGCATCGATCAAAAGGTACTTTTGACCGAAGACTATGATGACCACGACATGAGCAAGCTCATCGTGAAGACGCCACTACCGCATGCCGAATACTACAAGGCGGTTCGTGAGATGTATGGAATAGCGTTTAGTCCCCGGTTTATATTACGGCAGGTCCGCTATTTGCTGACCGGACGAAAAAGGGATTGGCAGTTTCTCTTTACCTATGGCTGGCGAGCAATTCGGCGGGTGAGAAATCATATCTTTAATTTGACCATGCATGAACACACAATACCCGATTAGCCGCCACTAAGCCGCAAACTGATCGGTATCACTGCCCTCGTCTTTGCTCGAAAATGGATTTACGCTGGACGGCGGCAGGCGTTTTAGCCGCATATAGAGCCTCAATGTATCGAGAATGACGGATAGTCCGACGCGAAAGATATGGGTCATCTCGACAAAGAATGACCTAGAGTTGCTGTGAAAGTAATCAAGCCGAACCGGCGCTTCGAGAATGCGGCGAAAGCCGCGCAGGCGTGCCAATGCCAGTATTTCTAGATCGGCACCGTAGCGATCGACAGTCAGGTCTGGAAGGACAGCATCGATAACGGACTTTTTAAACAGCTTTAGGCCAACTTGGGTGTCGGTGACGTTCATGTCGAAGAGATACTTTACTAGCTGTTGGTAACAAGCGCTCAACACGCGGCGGACGCGGGGATAGTCGATCCTCGATTGTGGATGGCGCTTGGACGCGACGACGATATCACTGTCGTAAAGGGCCATTAGACCAAGGAAAATGCGAATTTCACGTGGGTGAAGTTCCATTCCGCCGTCGATAAAAAAGACATAATCGCCTGTGGCTTCTTTGAAGCCTCTGCGAACAGCATAGCCTTTGCCGTGATTTTCGTCGTAGATGATCGGGCGGACGTTGGGGTGCTTGTAGCTGCGTAATACCGCAGCGGTGGCGTCCGTGCTGCCGTCACTGATCACCAGGATTTCAAACGACGAGAAATAGGGACTGATTTCGCCGATCAGCATTTCCAGGTTGGGTTTGATGGCTGCTGCTTCATTGAAAACGGGGACGATGACCGATAGGTTCAGCTCGCGCAAGGAGGCAAAGACATCGGTGCGCTGTTGCTTTGGACTATTTGTTTCGGCGACCACGATATGACCTCCAAACCCACACATCTATCTTAGCGGCATAAAGAGCCGCAGACTTGAGAGGGTGCCACCGGAATTTTCTTGGTGCACTCGGTAGGGATTGGGATTTAGTGAGCAAAAGCAAAAGTCTCATTGCTGCGCAGCCGAAATATGCTGCGCGCCGTATAGGAGTAATCCTGACTCGTTAAATGCCTGATTTTATCGTCTAATCTCCTTGATTATCATGATTGTTTAGGCGTAAAGAGGACAAAAATGACCGCTGCGAACGTCCCGAACGCGTGGATGCAGCCGCAGGGGTGATACCAGCTTGGTCGGTCAAGCGGCAGACGATTCGACCAGGTTTGCCGTCCTGCCGCTTTCTGGCTACACTTAGATGAGTATCTGTGCGTCCGGCATCTGCCCAGCGGTTCTTGACCCTCTCTTCCGTCTTCTCGCTTGCCTGGTTCAACGACTCTCCTGATTCAATCTTTAGAAAGACATGTTCATGGCATGCCATGCACTGGTGTTTGATTTAGATGATACTCTGATCCATTCGACCAGAGCCTACGGCGTTGCAAATGCCGCAGCTCTCGACGTCATCGGCCTTCGTGACGAAGGTGTGAGCTTAGAGTCTAGCCGGGCCGAGGTTAAGGAACGGCTTCCGCCCTTGCATGTGTCGGCTCGGAATCGCTGGCTTTACTTCAAGCGATTGCTTGAAAACAACGAGCTGTATTCCGCCAAGCTTCTGGTTCAGGTGATGTCTGTGTATGAGGAATCCTTGCTAGGTCATTTGCGGCAACAGTGGCGCGATTTGCGGCGCGGGGAGTTACTGCAAAAGCTAGCCAAGCGGGCGCCGATGGCGATCGTCACAAATGAGAACCTAAGGAGCCAGGTGCTCAAACTAAATGCGCTCGACGGAGTAGACGCCCTCTTTCATGTGATGGTCACCTCGGAGGAGTTTGGAGTGGAGAAGCCGAACCCAGCGTTACTTCGCTGCGCGCTTGCACGATTAAAAGTCGCCCCAAGCGATACTTTGGTGGTGGGCGATAGCTTTGACGATGATATCAAGCCAGCGCTAGACGCTGGATGCCGAGCCGTTTTAAGTACCGAATTTGCGCCTCGTCCTGTGGCTTTTAGCGCCGGCTGCCAGACTGTCTCTTCGCTTGAGGAGATTCTCAAGTATGACTTCTAATTCTAGGGTGAAAAATTTGAGCCGGGAGTCCTGTCGTGAAGAGTTGACAACTCTTTGTGCGCGGATCGGATTAAAGACCCCGTTGTGGTTACAGGGTGCCGGTGGCAATATATCGCGCAAATTCCTCGACGGCGAAGCGCTGCGGCTATGGATCAAGGCCAGTGGCTACAGAGTTGACGCGGTAACCAAGGACGTCGGTTTAGCCGAAGTCGATTTAGCGACCTTTTTTGCAGCGGCACATACCACGGGATTGCTTCCGGCTCCCCCAATTGAGGTGCAAGCTACGAAGGTCAAAGAAGAGTCCTATCATACTGTGCTTGGTCGCTCGACCATTGCAGGGGCAATTAGGCACGGGCGACCATCAATGGAAACGGGCCTTCATGCCATGCTGGCCGCGCCCTGGGTCGTCCATTTGCATGCACTATCGGCCCTGCTCATGGCGCATGTTTACCAACAGTGCCCGGAAGATCTGGCATGGGTATGTAAACGGCACCGAACGGTGGTTCTACCTGCGCTGATGCCTGGACTGAGTTTGACCTGGGCCACGGCGCGCCATGCCCAGGCCTCACATATTATTTTAGCCAATCACGGTGTGGTTCTTGCTCTACAGCATCCTGACGAACTAGCTTCATGGCAGCAGCTTGAATATGAATTCTGCGACCGGCATGGATTTGACGTGTTGACGCAGCTACTCAGTGGTGACTCAGCTAGTTTCGTTCGGGCGACGCAGCAGCCCATACCGCTGCGCTTTTACTTTCCTGATACTGCGGTGTTTTTTGCCAAGATCCAGCCCTGCCTGCGGCAGTGGCGGTCTTCAGCAGCGCCCGAACCGCTGTTTGTGCTGGAAACCGATGATCAAGATCTGCAGGAGATCTGGGCGGCGCAACAGATTCTCTACGCCGCCTGCCCCGAACTCCCTAGCCTTCCAGATGCCATCGTCAACAGCGTGGCCAGTCTGCCCACCGAGCAGCTGCGCTTGGCAAAGATTGCGAGTTAGTCATGCCTGAGGCGACGAAGAGTTCTGCTACGAGCCCGATCCACTTGCTCATCCCAATGGCTGGGCTTGGCGAGCGCTTTCGCCGTGAGGGTTATACCGATCCTAAGCCCCTGATTCAGGTCTCTGGGACGCCGATGATTCAACGTTTGCTTGAGCGCTTTCCGCCGCATTGGCCGTGTACCTTTGTGCTCTCTGAGCACCATGCTGCGACGGCATTGCCAGGACTGCTCAAAGAGCTAAGACCCGACTGTCAGATCGTCTACTTGCACGACGCCGAGATTGCGGAAAGCCGGCTACGTGGTCCGGCTCGTTCAGCTTTGGAGGGGCTTAAGGTCATCCCAGCGGACCACCGGGTTTTTCTATCTTACTGCGACTACGACATGGTTTGGGATCATACTCAATTTGAACTGTTTGTCCGGAGCAACGATTGCACGGCCTGTTTGATCTCTTATCGTGGCTTTCACGCACACTACTTGACACCGCTCATGTACGCCTATGCACAACTAGACGGTGAACTGGTCAAAGCCGTTCGGGAAAAGGGTTGCTTCACCGCAAATCGGGAGCAGGAGTATGCCTCGGCCGGTGGCTACTATGTTCGCTCCGCTGCGCTTTTGCGGGCCGCCCTCGACTATCAAGCGGAGCATGATCTTCAGGTCAACGGTGAGCACTATATCAGCTTGACGATCGAGAGTATCCTGCGCTCCAAGGCCGAGGCGCAGGTACGGATTTTTGAGATACCGCTGTTTTGTCAGTGGGGAACGCCTGCGGACTTGCAAACCTATATCTATTGGGAAAAGACCTTTGTCGCCTGGAACCGTTTGCAGGCTGTGGCGAGCACCTACGAGGTCGAGCAGGTCCTGATGCCGATGGCTGGGCTTGGGTCGCGCTTTGCGAAGGTGACAAAAGTGCCCAAGCCATTGATTGAGGTGGCTGACCGACCGATGTTTGTGCAGGCCTTGGCATCACTACCTCGCGCTCCTACCAATGTTCTGGTCTGTCTGGAGCAGCATCGTTCGCTGGTCGAAACCAGCCTGAACCAGTTGCCGGCAAAGACCGCTCGGCCCCAGGTTAAGTGGCTGAGACAAACGCCGCAGGGGCAGGCATTGTCGACGGAACAGGGTTTGCAGCTGTTAAATCCGAGCCAGGAGGTGATGGTCACTGCTTGCGACCATGAAATCGTGCTCGATCCGGCTACTTGGTTAAGGTTTAAAGCAGACCCTCGCTGCGACGGCGCGATTTTCATTGTCCGCGGCTACCCAGGCGTGCAGCGGCGGCCTCAGGCCTATGCTTATGTAGACGCTGACTTTGACGGCGAGGAGTTCCCCCTGGTGAGGGCTGTGTCAGTCAAGGTACCGCTGTCGGCAAAGCCGGAGGCGGACGCTCTGCTCGTCGGGTCCTTTTGGTTTGCCTCCGCAGATCTCCTGCGCCGAGGCATCGAGGCGCTTAAGGTCAAGGACGCGCGGGTCAATGGCGAGCTTTATTTAGACTCGATCTTTGCACAGCTTCAGCTGCTTGGCCACAAGGTGCGCGCGATCCCCTTGGACGGCTACATCGGCCGCGGTACGCCTGATGAGCTAGCCGAGTCGCTCTACTATCAAGAACTGATTGGTGGGCGTCGGCCGACGCCGCGTCTACGCTTCAGCCTCGGGGATCACGACAGCCATGCTTGAATTTGAGCTGGTGCTACCAGCCTACAATGAAGCGAAAAGCCTACCCGACCTCTACAAGAAGGTGGCCGAGGCGGCGTTGTCATGTGGGTTCACCCCGGATCGCTGCCAGGTGGTCCTCGTCGACAACGGGAGTACCGATGATTCCGCGGTGGTGCTGAAGCAATTACAAAGCACCGCTCTCGGTGCATGGTTTAGGGTCCTCACCGTGGCGCTGAACCAAGGCTACGGCTTCGGTGTGAAAGCCGGACTTGATGCGACGACGGCACCTTTTATTGGGTGGTCGCATGCCGACCTTCAATGTGACCCCGTTGAGGCCTTTCGCGCCGCTGTATTATTGCGGAATTTACCTGCCTCAACGCCGCTGGTCGTTAAAGGCAAGCGCTTTGGGCGCTCGCTATCTAGTCGCATCATCAGCAGCGTGTTTGCCTTTGCGGCTGGGGTCAGCCTGGGGCTTTGGTGTGGCGAGATCAACGCTCAGCCCAAGGTTTTTCCGCGCCGCCTGCTCGGCCATTTGTCCGGTGCTCCAGTCGATTTCAGCTTCGATTTGTTCGCTCTATATCGGGCCAAAGCTGCCGGCTTCAGCTTGCGCACCATACCAGTCTACTTTCCCAATCGGCGTCATGGTGTATCCAATTGGTCGGCAAGCTTTAAGAGTCGACGTCGGACCATCGTGGGCATGCTGCGCTACTGTCGGCATCTGGCGCTCACCGAGGGCCGCCTATGAAGGCTTTGGCGCAGTCCAAACTATTTTGGCTCGGTCTACTGCTCCGCTTGGGGGCGCTGCCATTTTTTGGCTCGCATGATATGCGGGATCTTTTTATCCCATTTCTCGATGCTGCAGTCACTCATCCGGGCAGCAACCCTTGGACCTTACTGCCACCCTCGTACTTTCCGTACGGATCCTTTCTCTTCGCGCTGCTTTACGTGCCGCGTCAGCTAGCGTTTTGGTTGTTTGGGCCTGGCGTCTTAGCCACCTCTGGCGTTAGCTTGGCATTGTGTAAGTTGCCACTTCTGGCGGCTGAGCTTTGCCTGCTTAATGCTATGGCCAAGCGCCTAAATTTTACCCGCTCGCTTATGATCTACTACTGGCTCAACCCAGTGTTGTTCTACATCACCTATATTTATGGACAACTTGACGCGGTCATGACTGCGTGTACGGTACTCAGCCTATTCTTGTTGATCGATCGGCGCTTGGTTTGGTCGGCTTTGCTGATGAGCTGTGCCATTGCCTCTAAGTTCAGCGCTGCCATAGCTGTGCCGTTGGTGCTGACCTATCTGTGGCGTCGGGAGTTCCCTAAGGTCGCCAGGCAACAAGCGGCGCTTTGGTTAGGCATCTTTGGAACCGTGACCCTCATTGGCTTTTTGCCCGTGTTGACGGCGGGACAGCTCGGTTATACCAGCGTCGCCTCGCCGGAGGCGTTGCGGATCTTTGCGGCGAAGATCGACTTGGGTGGTGGCTTGATGCTGGATCTTGGCATCGCTTTGGTCTTGGCGGTACTCGGTCGCCTTTGTCTATCAACGACTCTGTCGGCAACCGGTTTGCTGTATGGCACAGGTATGGTGTTCGGACTTTTGGTGGCGACCACCAACGCGGCTCCCGGCTGGTATTACTGGCCATTGCCCTTCATGGCGATGCTTTATGCTAGCCACGAACCCGCACCGAAGGCGCCGTGGTTTTTGCTACACGCGGCTTATCTCTTCAATTTCGTGGTGATCCCAGCCCATATGCTTCCCTTTGGGCTGAGCCCTAGTGAAGACGCTAGTGCTGCCTTCAGCGTTTTACAGACCGGAATGTTTGCACTCCTGGTGGTGATGTGGGTTGTCGCTCTCAAAGGAGAAGCCAAGCTCGAGCGTCTGATCAAACCTTTGATGATCGGCATCGCTGGCGACTCGGCAGCCGGGAAGAATCGCTTGAGCCATACGTTGATGACGCTCTTTGGTGAAAAGCACTGCGAGATGCTCGAGGGCGATGATTATCACCGCTGGGAGCGAGGCGATGAGCGCTACCAGCGCTACACTCATCTAAGCCCGCGTGCCAATCATTTGCGGGTCTTAGATAAGCACACCAAGCGGTTGACTGCGGGTCGGCTGGTCCAGCAACGCCACTATGATCATGGGACGGGACGATTCACGGCACTGCGACAAATTAAGGCCCATCGTACCGTGGTGGTTCAAGGCCTGCACACATTCTACCTGCGCAATATGCGACAAGCGTTCGATCTCAAGGTCTTTCTTGACCCTGATCCGCTCGTGCAGCTAGCCTGGAAGTTGCACCGCGATGTCCAGGAACGCGGCCACAACCGGCAGAAGGTCTTGGCTAGTATGGAGGCTAGGCGCCAAGATGCACTGCTGCACATCGCGCCGCAGCGCGCCTTCGCCGACTGGATCATCCAAGCGGTGCCGCGCGGTGATGCCTCAAGGGACAGCATTTTAGACGGTGTTATGCCTGAAATCATGCTGCGGCATATTCTTTGGAATGATGTTGACCTCGATGGATTCATTCAGATGCTCAGCCAGATCGATGGTGTCGAGTGGACGCTGGAGCGCGAGGGCGGAGATCTCGATCGCACGGCGCTCATACTAGCGGGAAGCCCTTCGGTTGCGCAGATCGCTTGGATGGCAAGCCAGCTCTTTTCGCACCTGCGGCCGATCACCCGTAGCCCGCAGCCGCCGCAGTGGTTAAGTGGACTCGATGGACTGACCCAAATACTGGCGCTAACCCTGCTAAGTGGCGGGTCCCACGCAGCCCATGAGGAGAGTCGATTTGGATCTGATCAAACACCGAGTGAACCAGGTCGCGGATCTAGCGCCATTGCCGCAGGCATGGGGGGCGGAGGTAGACCTGCGCTCCCACACAGTGCCGACGATCGGCTTGCACCTAGCGCATGATCCTTGGAGCGAGGGTCCTAGCTTTGACAGCTGGGTTCAGACGGTCAAGCGCCAGGGGTTGCGCGGGCCGATTATCTTAAACACTAAAGAAGACGGTCTTGAGGATGCTTGCCTTCGGGTCATGGCTGCGGCTGAAATCAGCAACTTCTGGTTTTTGGACACAGCCCTTCCCACCTTAATCAAATGGGCGGTCCGTGGCCATGAGCGGCGCTTTGCCGTACGTTACTCCAGCTACGAGCCACGCCTGTTGGCGGAGCGCTTTGCCGGTTTCGTGGACTGGGTATGGGTTGACTGCTTTGATGGCGTGCCGGCCGATATCAAGGATGTAGAGGCCCTAAGTGCCAAATTTAAAATTTGCCTGGTGTCGCCAGAACTACAAGTCGGCCTGAGTCCTGATCTAGGTAAGCGGATCGAAGGCTTTAAGCATCTGGCGCCATTGGCCGCGGCGGTGTGTAGTAAGCAGCCAGAGCTGTGGCAGCCGTAGGTGGTTGCATGAGTGCGCATGCCGGATCATTTGCCGCTGATCTGCTTGAGCTGTGCGGCATTGTAGGCATCGATCTGTGCTTGAAGCTGGACAATCTTAGCATTGACCGCGTCTAGCTGAGCTTGAAAATTCTTGCGCAAGCTCGCCGCTTGTTCGAGCGTAGCGCTATTGGCTTTGATCGTTTCGTCATGCTTTTTTTGCGCGGCTGCATCATTGGACAGCGCAATACCCGAGCTGACAGCGCCAATACCGCCAAGGATGAGGCCGCCAATGCCGCCTGTGGCGACAGAAAAGGCGACCGTCGCAGCGCCTGCGGCGAGGCCGACGCCGTCGGCGGTGCTGGAGTGTTTGGCGTTTTCTTGATCGGCGGTGATATTGTCAATGCCGGTGCTGGCCGTCGCGACGCTGACGAGACTGAGCTTCTTGGTGAGGTCTGTGCGCTGTGCCTCGAGTTGCGCCATCGAGTTGGTCAAAGTATCGATACTGACCGTAGACTGCAGATTTTGCCCGGACACGGCATTTGCGGCGCTTTGATCGACCGTCGCTGTCGGTTTGCCGTCCTTCGCCTGAGTGGAGATCGGTGCAGGAGTTGGCGAACTGTCCTCAGCACAGGCAGTTAGTTGCCCGCACAGCACCAGAGTGGCCAGAGCCACACTGCGGATTTTCATAGCGTTCCTATAAGGTATGTAACCTCTGACCATGACCATGTACCTCGGTAGTCAGTATGCAAGTTCCATCGTTAGGTCTATGGGCTTATCGGCAAGTTTGGGCAAAAACTTTAGTCGGATCTGCTTGCGACCGTTAGGTGTCTGGTATGACCGGGAATTTGATCGGCAAAAACGACCCTGTTCTATGCCGCCACAATTAATAACTGTTACCATTAATGATATAAACAAAACATCTGCTGGCGAGGCGTCGATCCCTCGTCCCAAGGATAGTACCGATGCTGGGACGGCTAAACAAGTTTCATTTGAATCGGCTTCACTCGATCCTAGTCATCATAGTCGCTGCCTTTTTGGTCTTTGGCGTGGCGGTACGCTACGGTTTTCTTGAACATGATGATGATCAGAATATTTCACATAATCCCCGCTTGCAGACGATCACCACCGATGGTCTGACGGCATTTTGGGAGGGGTCCTACCTCGGCCTGTATATCCCGGTGACTTACACGTATTGGGCCGCAGGGGTCGCCTTGTCGCATATTGGCGAGCCTGATAACGAAGTCCCTTACGCACGTCCATGGATCTTTCATTTTGGCAATATCCTGCTGCATGCAATCAACGCCTGTTTCATCTACATCCTGCTCCGACGATTTGGCGCGAAGGATATGGCGGCGTTGGTTGGTGCAATGGTGTTTTTATTGCACCCGATGCAGGTGGAGGCGGTTGCGTGGGTGAGCGGGGCGAAAGACCTGCTGTCGACGTTCTTCGCTCTGACGTCGATGATCTGTTACAGCGCCTTTCTCGGCGTTGGTAGTCCCAAAGGCAAGGGACGATATCCTCGCGCAGTGACCTATCTAGGCGCACTGCTGCTGTTTTGTCTGGCGATTTTGGCGAAACCGTCGACGGTTGTAGTGCCCGCGTTTCTCTTCATGGAGGATGTTTTCGCGGCGCGGAAAGTCAGGTGGCGGGCGTTTTTGCGCGTCGTTCCGCATTTGATCGCGGTTGGCTTACTGTTGGTCTTGTCTGGCGCCTCGCAGACGAACGAAGGGCCATTCCCGCCGGTTCCCTATTGGCTGCGACCCTTGGTCGCCGGAGACAGTGTCCTCTTTTACCTGCGTCAGCTGTTTATTCCGCTGCATTTTGCCATCGATTATGGCCGGCGACCCGACTTGCTATTGTCCGATTACGTTCGCCTAGCACTTGCTACCGGTCCCTATATTTTGGGCGCGGCGCTGCTTTGGCAGTATCACAAAGGGCGCTTTAAGGTGGCCACCGCAGCCTACGCCTTGTTCGTCGTCGGCTTGCTGCCAACCTTAGGCTTTATGCAATTTGCCTATGCCTTTTTTTCCCTGGTCTGCGACCGCTATGCCTACTTGGCGATGCTCGGAGCGGCGGTGCTCGCCGCGACGGTGTTTCAGGCTAAGGACCATCGCCTGAAGGTCGGGATCACTGCCTGCTTGCTACTGTTTTTGGCCGTGCAAAGTGCTCTCCTGACGCGTACCTGGGAAATTGAAGCGTCCCTGTTTGGCCATAGTATCGAAGTCGAGCCCGAAGGCTCGGTGGCGCTGGTCGCACTATCCAACGACCGCGCTAATAAGGGGTTTTGGCGCGACACGATCCCACTGCTCGAACGCGCTTCGGCAGCCCTGCCGGTTTGGGGGCGGCCGTATAATAACCTCGGCACGACCTATCTCAACCTCGGTAACAACGAGGAAGCGGTGGTCAAATACCGGATGGCCCTGAAGTACTTTCCGACCTACCCGTTGGCCCACAGCAATCTCTGCGCCGCACTTGCTGGTCTAGGTCGCTATGACGAAGCTGAGCCCGAATGCCGCGCGGCGATAGCTCTAGCACCCGAGTTTGACATGCCGTTACTTAATCTCGGCTTCATCTACGCTAAGAATGGTAAGATGGCTGACGCTGAGCAAGCCTTTCGCTCGGCGACGGCCTTGGCACCTGGGTCCTTTAAGGCGCGGCGTAACCTGACGATCGCGCTCAAGGCGCAGCATAAGTGTGACGAGTCAATCTCCCACCTGCGACTGCTAAATCAGGATTATCCAAAGGACCAAGGGGTGGCTTTGGACTTTGCTGCCTGCCTGCAGGAGTTGGGTCGGCAGGCGGAGGCTGAGGCAGTGCTTCAGGCCTTTGTTGCCTTCAACCAGGGCAGTTCGGGAGCGGACACCGTGCGGAGTAGCTTGGATCAGCTGCGGCACAAATGAAGCGGCATGTGGAGGCGGACCAAATTTGCTGCCGTGCTCTAGCCGGCTTTAGGCTTGGTTGCATAAATCCTGCCCTCCAGCCTTCCCGGCCTCCCAGTTGCGCGAAATAGAGCCGTTGCCCAAAAACTGGGAGGGCGGGAAGGCTGGAGGGCAGGATTTATGCAACAAAGCCCAGGTTTTATTATAAGCTGCCACAACGACGGGATATCGATGAATGGTTGCCGCTCAACATTTCTGAGGGTTTTGACATGCGACATATACTTTCCGAAGCTAAAATCAGTCCAGAGGCTCTCGTGGCGAGCAATTCGTTTCATGCGGACGTGGTGCGGGAGGTTGCCGCAGCGGTCGCTGCCAATGAATGGACCGTCGTAGGTATGTCGGGCAACCCATTCGTTGCAAAAGCACGTCGCTATCTTGAAAGCAAAGGCACGAGCTTCAAGTACCTTGAGTATGGCAGCTACGTAAGTGGGTGGAAGCCTCGCTTGGCCATTAAACTATGGAGTGGTTGGCCGACTTTTCCACAGGTATTTCACAACGGCGTATTGATCGGCGGATTTACAGACTTGAAGCGGTATTTGCCCTAAGAGAGGGCAACGAGTCGAGGTGGCACGTTCATTTGTCGACACAGTTCGGGTGGGGGTGCATGGGTCAGCAGTTTGAATGGCATCTCGGAATGTCGAAAGATCATCGCGCCATCGCGGTGACCTTGCTGACTAGCACGTGTGCTATTTGTGCGTTGGCCGCGTAAAGATGCTGTAAGGCAGCTTCAACCTTTTGGTCGGATGGTGCAGCGACTGTTGCTGCTGGCTTTGCGCTTGCATCCGCCGTCGCTGAGCCAGAGCCAGGGATGGAAGCATTGGTATTTGGCCATGGGCCTATCCGTTCCTCATGAGGTAGTGAACGAGTAAAGCGGGGGTCCTATTTTACCAGGGCCTCCTGCTCGCTGTGATAGTCATCTTAGCAGCGCTTCAATAAGGACAGTTGCTCGATATGGGTAGAATGACCGTATCGGAAAATACCTGACTCAGCACTGCGGCGAGACCAGGATCATGTGTGCTCAGTTTGGCTTTGGTGTTGTAGCCGTCGTTGACATCGGAGCGCTGCGTGACGCCAAACCAGGACTGCGTTCCCTCAGCCCAATATTCCTGCGAGCTAGCCATCATGTAAATACTATTGTTGTAACGATTTTGGCTGCGGGCATTCTGGTAAGCTGACTCCGACTGCGATGCAAGAGTGGAGTCGAAATGAGATTTGATGCTGTGGGCGAATTCATGAACCAGGATGTCCTCTTGGGAATAGGGCTGGTTGGCCGCACATAAAAGGTTTTCCTCACCGATAGAACAAAGCGTATCTCCCCCTAAGCCGCGCGTGCCAGTATCGTAGGAGCGGCCGTCCGAGGTGGTTTTGCCTTTAAATTGGGTGTAGTCGGGTAGATCGCTGAGTACTTGACCTGACCCGATGATGGCCACGCGGAAATGCTCCGCCTGCATCCTTGTGCGGATCGTCGGAATGTTGGCAAGCATCTGATGGACGATATATCTGGCCCGATCAAACGCCGCATCGGCCACTTGCGCTGAGCCGACGATCCAGACGCCTTCCGCTGACAAGGCCTTGCCATAGAATGGATCAAGGTTGAAGGGCACCTGAACGCATCCGGTGTTCTGCCCGTTTTGGCAGACGGTGTAATTCGGTAGCGGTGAGATAGGCGCTATGTTGGCGCCACTGCCACCGAGTTGGGTGCCTGGTTCCGGTAGCGACACTAGTTGGCCGACGCTGGTTCCGCCACCGTTTGTCTCGCTGGGTGGTGTTGCGGGTAAAGCAGAAGAGTCCTTGCTTCCTTGATCAGCGGACGGTTTGACGTCAGCTTCCTTTGGCGGACTCACTGTGGTGGTTGTCGCAGGGCCCTTAGCGACAGGTTGATCCACCGGTGCAGGCTGTGCGGCATCGCCGACTGAGTCGCGATGATCCTTGGATTGAGTGCGCCCACCGCAGGCGATCACACTGACCAATAGAGTCGTGAGCACGGCTATACCTTTGGCTCTAGTCAATGAGTGCAAGGAGTGTTCTGACGCGAATTGGTTGGCGAAAAACACGGGATGCTCCGTCTTGCGCTTAAAGGTTACCGGCGGAACCTCGCAAAAATGCGCTGCTTTGACCACACTTTATGTGTCTAACAAAGGACCTATCGGCATATTTTTTCCGCAACTTTAAAATGAACGATAAGCATAAGAATTAAATGGGGTATTTAACATAAATTGCTTGCATGGTCGTTACCAATACGCAAAGAAACAACGGTCTCGTTGCGGCTTTGATCGCGATGCTGGTGAAACCATGCGTTGGGATAGCGTTGCCTCGGTCGTCGTTCAAGTACGGGGATTCAGCGCTAACTAAATGCTTTCAATAAGTAAATCATTCGTTCCAAAATGCCCCTCTTGGCACAACCGCAAATAATCCTCAAGTTCGTTTTGCCTCGTGCCGATAAGTCTTATGAATGGGGGTGCCCTTGGTTAAGCCGCTTTACAAATCACTCATCAAGCCGTCGAGTTTCGTCGACTATAAGGCTTATTTGGGCGCGGTTTATGAGGCGCAAAAGCAGGTGCGCCCGAGCTATTCTTATGTCAGCTTTTCGGCGGAACTAGGTCTTGGAGTCGGTAACGTCGCCTGGTTGATCATCAACGGGCAGCGCAAGCTCACCGCCAACACCACGGCTAAGGTGATCCAGGGCTTGGGTCTCAAAGGCTATGAGAAGCAGTATTTTGAGAAGATGGTCCTGTACACGCATGCGTCCAAGCCACAGGAACTTGATAAGATCCTGCAAAAGCTCGTCAGCTTGAAATCTCATTGCGTCGATAATGCCACCGATGAGCAGGTGCTGGAGTTTTACAGTCAATGGCATCATGCGGTGATCTTTGAGCTGGTTGGCATCAGCAACTTTAGCTCGGACCCTAAATGGATCCAATCCAAGCTGAATTTTCACCTGCCAACCCGCGAGATTCAAGCCAGTCTTGCGGTTCTTGAAAAGCTTGGACTGATCCGCTTCGATGCAGAAAAAGGGCGTCACGTCAAACTGACGAATGACTTTGAGACGATATCAGAGGTGGTCGATTTAGGTGTGGTTCAGTTTCACAAGAAGATGATTGATCTCGGCAAATCATCCATCGAGAATTTGCCTGCGGATCAGCGTGAGGTTGGCAGTGTAACCATTGCGGTGTCGCCAGCAGGACTGCAAAGAATTAAGAAGGAAATTCAGGCTTTCCGAAGTTATTTAATGTTTATCGCCTCGCAGGATGTCGATGTGTCCGACGTCATGCAAGTCAATATCCAGGCATTCTCCTTATCGCAGACAGAGCCTAAAAAGGAAGGTCAGGAATAGTATGAATGCCTTAAATAAAATGGCCTTTTTGACAGTCCTTGGGCTGCTGCACGCATCCTGCGCGGTGAACACTGGCAATCCTAGCAAGCCGAGTACGGGAAAGCCTGCTCCTTCGGGCACCACGTTGTCCATCGACCTGAAGAGCTTGCCCAAAGGATCGTTGGTACTCGGCATCAAAGCCGTCGCATTAATTCCAGTAGGTCAAGCATCGGCCAACGCTAGTATCGCCCAGATCGACTATCGCTCCAATCGTCTGATTCGTACCGGTGAGAAGGTCACCTTGGTGACTGCGAGTATCATTCAACCCCTTAGCTACGACCGCATGAAGCTTATCCTTGATGATGAAAAACCGATGGTTTATGTCGATGAGAACATGAAGGAAGCTCCAGTGTCGGTACCGCCTATCGTCGAAAACCCAGACGTCACCAGACTGCTCTTGAATACCATCGCCGCTTCACCTGCGGACTCAGGACTTTTTGCTGTTGATGCAGCAAAAAACCAGATTGTCGTACACCTGGGCGGTGAGCCAACAAAAATCGATGCTGATCAGTCTAAAACCATCAGTTTATCAGTAGACCTTGGTAGCAATCTTAAGGTGACCACGGTACCTGATCCAAACGATCCAAACGATCCAAATCACACCGCGCAGATTACAACGTACGTGTTTGCTCCCGACATTACGGCGGAGAGTATCACCGTGACACATTCGACGGCCGCCTCGGGCGGCACCAATCCGCCTACTGATTTATATGGGAGCAGCGGCTATAATTTGTCGTTCGACTTGTTTTCCACATTGAAATTAACTTCGCTAAGGCTCTGTCTGTATTCGAAGTCATCCGGCACTGCGGACTATACGAAGTACAGTTGTGACGGCGCCTCTAGCGTCGTAAGCGTTGCAAGCTCTAGTAGTACCGTTGACTCCTGTAACATCGGTAAGATCGGGACAACTGGCGGCTCTGTGGCCCCAGCGAGCGCCTCGACCACATCGACCACCTGCCCCGCCGCCAGCGGGGGCCTCTCGTCCGTTGTGAGCAGCGGTGTGCAATCATTCCAGCATACCTTTCAGATCCCAGCCGGCTCCTATCAGTTGGTTGGATTTGATGTTTCTAGCCAGCAGGTCGTCTATTCTTGGAATGGTGACGTCACTGCGCAGACGGCAAGCAATCCGATTAAGGGATCACTGGCGTTGAGTGGTGTGATCGCGCCGGTGGCACCGGTGGTGACCAGCCCGGCTCCAGCGGTCAAATGAGGCGCTTTGCTCATCGATTCACGGCATGACATAAACAAGGTCACCCTGCTAGGTATTGATCACCAGTCGCGGCCGCTTGGCGTCCCATACGATCTCGCTGGCAGCACCTTCCTAGACCTAGCTGGCGCGAGTATCCGCGCCTACCGGCGTGTACCCGAGTCCGCCCGGCTGGCTCTGACTTTGTGACTGCCGCGCCGCCATGCAGATTGCCTGGCCCCTGTTAGCCTGAGTTTTCTTAGATAGTTCAGTATCTTGCGGAGACACGTTAAGAAAATTGGGTGACCTACCGATACTTAGTAGTATGTGGGGGGGGACGCTATGTTTAGTAAGGGTAGCGATCAAAAGCACCAGCAGGGCTTTGGCTTAATGGAGGTCATCGTCGCGGTCGGCCTTATGGCGATCGTTGCTGCCGGCATTTCGAGCTTGATGACCAACCAACTGAAGGCGCAGCGGACGGTCGAGCTGCGTGGAGATCGGTCAGCAATGCTGCGACAGCTCAGTCTGTCAACCTCCTGCCAAGCCACGCTTGGTGGTAACCCAGCCGCTGCCTGTGCCGGCGGTACCATCACCCTCAACGGGATGACCACGTCGGGTTCTGTCTTTCCACTCCTGCCTGCGGCCGGGAAGAAAATTGGAGCCTGGACCTATCAGGCCCGCTGCACGCCTGGAAACACGATCAATGTCCGGGCCGTAAGGGTGCGTGCAGGTGCCAGTATCAATTCCAGTAATCCCGGCGATTACCTCGCGGATCCCCTGACCAACAAGGTGTCTTATCTACCCAACGATCCGGCAACGCAATTGTACCCGGCCGGCGGCGAACTTTGCGCTGGCGGCGGCTCCCTCAAAACAGCGTCCGGCACCGTGTCTTTTGGCCCAAACTCGGTCAATCTAGGCGGGCGACCAAAGACTCTTCTGTTCCATGTTGCGGTGGCATTTCCTCTATTTCCACCGGTTCCCATCAGCTGCTTTTTTGACGACAGCTTTCCAAACTGGACGATGCACTGCACAGACCCCGGAAGCGATCCATTAAACCTTTTTCAGGTACAAATCACTCCTACCGGCTTTCGCCTTGCCGGCGGCTTTGCGACTGCCATCCGCAATCCTCTGGTTGGGCACGGCGGAGCAGATATCGTCTATTTCGCAACGTACTATGGTCAATAGGTGCCTGCCGTAGCGGGACGCCATCACCAGGCGCGGAGGGCGTCCGTCAAGGCGTCCGGCAGCTGCAGCATTCCAGCCGCTACAGGCAACACTGACAAATCTGCTCAGACATGCTGAGCCGACTCGCTAGGGTTTTGTCGTTGCACTGTATTTGACGTCACGGCGCCTCGCGGCATCCGCTTCCTGCTTCGCCGACTCGGTTTGCCTACGGGGCCCGAGAGCTCCGTAGGTATGGACCAAATCTCCACAGGCGTGGCTTCCCCAGTGGCTCTGGGTAGTTGGCTTAGAGCTTCATGATGAATATTCTTCGCCGCGTGTATATCGCGATCTTCCTTGTGATCGCAGGTTGGAGATGAGCAGTGAAACATACGGTCCGCCAGGGTCAGGTCGTGGTTTTTGACCTGGCACTTGCGGCACTTCTTAGAAGACGGGAAAAATCGGTCGATCTCGGTCACTAAGCATCCGTACTTGGTCGCTTTGCGGTGCAGAGCGGCGGTGATACCACCAAGCGCCGAGTCGCTAAGAGATTTGCTGAAGCGACCACTCTTCAGCAGTCCAGCAACGTTTAGGTCCTCGACACCGATGACGTCGTAGGCTCGTAGCAGATTGGTCGTCGCCTTCTCGGTGAAGTCGCGGCGGATATTGGCGATCCTCCGATGCAGCCTGGCCACGTTGCGAGCGGCGCGGCGGCGATTGTTTGAGCCTTTAACCTTGCGGTGTAAGAGGCGGTTAGCCTTGGCCAGCTGCGTCGCAAAGCGGGACAAGCTACGCGGGCTCTCGATTTTAACGCCGCTCGACAGCGTCAGCGTATGGACCAATCCCAAATCGATCCCCACGGACATGGGCTTGGTGACTCGGCGCGTACGCTTGATCGGCTCATACTCCATACAAAAGGAGGCGAAGTATTGGTCCGCCCGTCGCGACACCGTGACATAGATGATGCGTCCGACTGCGATCAGCGGTTCACGCAGTTGGACCCAGCCGATGGTGGAGAGATACACTTCAGTCACCGCGGTGCCGTCGTCACGGATGGCTTCGCGGTATCGCAAACGGTCCCCCGGTAAGCGAAACGAGAACTTGGCCTTGCCCTTTTTCTTGCGCTTAGGGTACTTCGCCTTGGTTCCTTTATCGAAGAAGTTTTTAAAGGCCGTGGAGAGATCGCGAATGGCCTCGGCCGGGATGTCTTTAGGGACTTCGGTCATCCAAGGGAACTGCTCCCTTTTGATGCTATTCAAAGTGTTGCGTAGGCCCATAAAGGAATTCTTCTGGTCGCTCGCGCGGTTTGCTTCCCATGTACTTAGTGCCCAATTGAAAGCGAAGCGGGCAGTGCCAAAACCTTGCTCTAACTTCTGTCGCTGCTCGTTTGAAGCAGGGATAAAAGCCGTCTTGAATGCGATATTTGCGAATTTGGTCGGAGCCTTTTCCGCAAGGTCAGTCTTTTTTGCCTTTTTTGCCAACCTGCTCTGCTCTCCGCATGACCCGGGTGTTAAGCTGCCTGCTGCTTTTTTTGATGTGCTCGACGTCCATATAGCTTGGCCGAGAAGACCGTGATGATGGTCAACACATCTTTAGCAAACTCGACCTCTTCGTTACCACGGACATCTTCAAGAATTTCGATCCTGCCGCCATTGTCTACGACTAGCTGCTCGATGAGTTCAAAGCCAAAGCGCAATAACCGATCCTTATGCGTCACGACAGGCCGCTCAACGCGGCCAGACAGGATCAGGCTAATAAGTCGTGACAGCCCTCGCTTTTTGAAATTTAAACCGCTACCAAGGTCCGTAATGATCAACGCCCGCGGCTCACCATCCAAATACGCTTCAAGTCGCTCCTTCTGCCGCACCAAATCCTGTTTTTCATCAAAATAAGACACACGAGCATCCCCGACCACCACCCTAGCAGTCTCTGCACTCTGGTCCGCATTCGGGGCGGCACCAAGTTTGTGCAAGACGTCGGCAAGTAAGTAGCGTCGGTGTCCGCCAGCAGTTCGCAGCTGAGGCGTGACCACGTTTGCTTTGTCCCAGCGACGAAGGGTCACGACAGACACTCCAATTGCGATAGCCAGTTCACCAATTGTGAGAAGCATGGGGACCTCCTTGGTGGCTAAATCAAAAGGAAATGTAGATCTTGATGATCAGGTTTGACTAGTCTTATTTATGGTTACTGCAAGCTGCTGTCAGCCCCCGGTACGGCATAAACAAGGTCAGCCTACCAGGTATTGATCACCGGTCGCGGCCGCTTGGCGTCCCACACGATCTCGCCGGCGGCACCCTCTTTGACCTGAGAGGCATCGTCCCAATCCTCTTGGTTTTCCGGCATCAACCGCAGCTTGTAGGCGTAGCGGCCAATCGGTAGGCGCAGTGTTTTGGCGCGAGCGTTGGGGATGATGAATTCCGTTTCGCTGGTGATGCTTTCAGCGAAATAACGATCGGGTGAGAAGCTGAGGTTGGGCACCATGTCGGACTCTTCGCAGGCGACCTTCGGAGCTTCCCCGGTCAGGGCGAGCTGGCGAGCTAGGCGGAGGAGCCCAGTGTCTTCAGCGAAGACGGGATGCCAGCACGACCTTGGTGCCTCCACACTGGGTGCGGATGTGCCGTGACTAGGGTCACCTTGCCAGAGGCGGCGTGTCTGCTGGGCGACATTGTCGGCAACGTCGCTGCGGGGAATCAAAGTGACCAACACGTCGCGTCCGTGCGGCACGGCATTCGGGATACGCAGCGTCAGTAGGCCCAGGCGGCTGGTGCGGTCAAACAATTGCTGCATGAATTCGATCTCGGCCACTGTTTTGGCCAGGCCAAAGCGGGCGGCCGTCAGGCGATGGCCGAGGTCTTGGCCGCAGACGGCGGCTTGCCAGCGCTTGCTGGCAATGGTGGCGGGCAGCTCGATCGGGAGCGATGCTTGAATCACGCGGCAAAAGGTGTTGAGGCGGTGATCGTCTTGATCGGTCGTTTCGAGAGCATTGGCGAGCGAGATGCCAATAGCCAGACGACGCGTCAGGAGATATGGCTGCCGGCTCCAGCGTTTGATCATAAGCGTCTGCATCCGGTTCAGGTCGGACCTGGCGGTGACCGGTTCGATCTGCGGTAGGTGGCAGTACCAGCCGCCGGTGGCATTGGCACCGGCGCTAGCGCCAAGCTCGAGCTTTTTGACCGGCGTGAGCGATTCGCAGTCAGGCGCGATCTGCGCCAACCAGCTGCGGGCTTCTTCGAGAATCTTAGGCTCGACGGCGAACTCGGGGGAGTTGGTGCGAACGGCATTGCAGACCTCGCCCGCCAACTTGGCTTTGACCGCCATGGTGACCGGAAAGCTCAGGCGAAAGCTTTCGATCTCCGCTCGTACCGTTTCGGCGCCTTCGTTCCCGCGCAGGGTCAGGTGGACGGTTTGGCTACCAAAGTCGGATTCGAGCTGCGTCTTCAGGCGAACCTCGGCCTTTTCGACCGGGGCGTTGCAATCGGATACGGAGACGTTAAAGGCGAGGCCCTTGGAGGTTTCACCGACAGCAGCCATGATGACGCTGGTCAATTGCCCGGTGTGCGTCAGCTCCGCTGGAGCCAACGGTGGTCGAACCATCAATGGCGGCGCTTCGGCGGTGACGCTGTGCCGCGGCTCCATGTCTGGCTTGCGACTCAGCTGACAGCTAGCCACCGAGATGATCGTGGTCAGCGTGCAGATAAATGGCAAATCGTGACGCAGAAAACGCGGATCAATAGACAGCGATCTCTTGAACCGCCATGTCGATTTTCTCATGGAATCCGCCTAGTGCCGGGTTTGCCGCCTCTACCGTCCAAGACAGGGGCTGACACATGCGCAAAACATACCGTGACACCTCTGAGCCGTCGCGATTCTCGACGATGACCTGGACGTTTTTGAGGTCGGCGCGGCCATGCATTTCGTTTTTGGCCCACAGGTAGAGCGATGGGTCAGTGACGAAGTCGCGACGAAAAGAGACCTTACGCACCAGACTGCCGCTGCGGTTAGCAGCTGTTGGGGTGAGGCCTTCAATCTTGTCAAAGGTTCCGTAGTTGACGCCGTCGATCTCGACATGGGTGTGGAGATCCTGGGCCGAGAAGCCAGCGGTCGACATCTTGGCGACGATCACCGCGCCGAGGACGGCAGTGCCGAGCAGCGCCCGTGTGAGCCAAGATTTAGGTTTTAGAGCTGTAGCTTTCAACGTTTGCACCAGCAAAAAGAGGAACTAGGCGGCTGATTGTATTTATAGATTAATGTTAGCACAGATGAGTTTATCGATCCACTGCCATTGCCGTTTTTTCTCTTGACTCAACCCATCCTTCGGCTGTCGACCTAGGGAACTTGAGCTACGCACTCGATTTCAACGGCTACATCCTTGGGAAGTCTCGCGACTTCGACCGTTGCGCGGGCCGGATAGGGCGGCTTAAAGTAGCTGCCGTAGATCTCATTGACGACCTGAAATTGCTGCATGTCTTTGAGAAAAATCGTCGTTTTTACAACGTCGCCGAGGCTGGCCTTGGCCGCCGTCAGAATGGCCGCCAAATTTTTTAACACCTGATGCGTTTGTGCTTCGATCCCACCTGCCACCACCTGGCCGCTGCTGGGGTCAAGCGGGATTTGACCGGACACAAAGAGTAAGGAGCCCGTCCGAACCGCTTGCGAATAGGGGCCAATTGCGGCAGGAGCCGCCGCCGTCTGAATTACCGACTTGCTCATCGATCACACTCCTTTTGGTACGGAGTGAAATACTTGCAAAAAAGCTAGGTCAATGCAAGGTGGTCGGTGTTTTTTCCTGGGTCAAGGCGGTTGCCTCCTCTCTGAGGTCAACCAGCGCCAGGCGGGCTTCTTCAGGGAGCAGTGGGTCGGCTTCGGCTTTTGTCAGCTGGTCGAGCGCTGGCTCGCCTTGACCGAGACTGATCTGAGCCTGAGCGCAGTGGACATGCAGCTGCCAGGGCAAGGGCTTTGTGGTCGAGCGCTCAGCTTGCCATACCAGCGGTGGAATTTTGCTGAACTCGCTGGCGATGCCGTAGGCTCCGGTCAGCTCGACGAGGAACAAAGGATCGCGCTCGCCTTGCTGGTGCAGGGTTTCAAGAAGTGTAGCCTTGAGGTAGCGGTCACCGGTCGAGGTCAGATTGGCGGCCAGCGAAAGTCCTGCCCATGAGCAGCGTTTGGTGGCCAAGACCATGAGGGTGTCGGGCATATACTCGCCGTGCCGTTCGCGCATGATCTCGGCGGTGAGGTCCCACAAGGTGAAATTGTTTGGTTCAACGTCGAGGCCGGCCAGGGCCCAGGCCTTGGCTTCGTCGAGGCGCTGTTGGCTTAAGAGGATTTGCACGAGATTGATATACGGCGCTGGCTCAGCCGGGAGTAGCTCCTGGGCCAGGCGCAGGTGTATTTCGGCCTGTGCCTGCTGCCCCGTCAGCATCGCTGCGACACCTAGCGAAAGTTGCGCGCGGAAGTCGTGGACAAACAGCGCCTCATCGTAGCGGCTGGCGAGATTGAGCACGGCCTCGGGCAGATCCATGCTGACGAGTTCGTCGAGCAGATCGACGACGGCATCGGGAGTCTGCTCGGCGGCGACCTCCGGCTCGGGCTGGAAGTCGCGGAGAAACGCGGTGAAGGCCTGCGCGTCGCTGGCATCACGTTGGCTGTCGCTGCCTTGGTAGAGGTCGTCAGCGATCCCTAAATAGGCGCGCAGCCGCGGCCCCATGGGATAGGCGAGAAACTGGTCGATGCCGCTGGTGGTGGAGGCTGAGCCCATCGGTGGTCCTTTTGACTGTTGAGTCGGAACGGTAAAAGCCTTATCACATGTACTGTGCGGGGCTTTTGTGTACAAGGAAAGTTCGCCTCATGGGGCGGAAAACACCTTGCTTGCAGGGGCCTCGGGTGCTACGGTACCCACGCGCAAAGTAATGAATATGACTAGACTATCCCCGACTAGTCCCAGCTCTTACCGGGAGTCCCGCTCAGATGACGGAACCTGCAGAGGCAGCCGCTTCGACTTTTAATGCCGGCCTAGGGCGAGACATCGCCACTAGGTTTCCTGCTTCCGGCTTGGAGTATGTCGCCAATCCGCAATATGCCGACGAGGATACCTTTGTTGTCAACTCCGGCTCTGTGCTCGAGGTGGCGCGCGAACTGAAAAAGCACTATCCGTTCCTGATGGACGTGTGCGCGGTCGACTACCCCGACCGCGCCGATCGCTTCGATGTCGTCTACCACTACGCCGACCACATCAATAAGCGACGGCTTCGGGTCAAGGCCAAGATCGGTGATGGTGGCTCACTGCCATCGGTGACGTCCGCCTACCGTTCGGCCAACTGGTTCGAACGCGAGGCCTTTGACATGTTTGGCGTGCGCTTTGACGGCCACCCCAATCTGCGCCGCATCCTGTGCCACGAAGACTTCGTTGGGCACCCCCTGCGCAAGGACTATCCGGCCGATCGCAATCAGTCCCTGGTGACCCCGATGGATCACACCTTTGCCAAGGATCGCGCCAGGATGCAGGCGGAGGAGGAGGATCACCTATCGGACCGGGTGTGGATCAATATCGGTCCGGCGCACCCCTCGACCCACGGCACTCTGCGCTTTATGGCGGTGCTCTCGGGCGAGACGATCGAAAAGGTCGATGTGGAGATCGGCTACCTGCACCGCTGCTTCGAGAAGATGTGTGAGAGCCACGATTACAACCAAATCATTCCGTATACCGACCGCCTGAACTATTGCTCGGCGCCGATCAACAACCATGCTTGGTGCCGGACCATCGAGAAGATGCTGGGGGTCGAGGTGCCGCCTCGCGCCCAGGTCATGCGCATGATCATCGACGAGTTTTCGCGCATCATCGACCACTTCGTCTGCATCTCGACCAATGCCCTCGACCTTGGCGGCATGACCAACTTTTGGCTCGGCTTTCAGCCGCGCGAAAAGGTCTACGACCTGTTTGAAAAATTATGCGGTGCCCGCCTGACCGTCTCGCTCGCCCGCGTCGGCGGTATGGGCTTTGATCTGCCGGCTGGGTGGGTCGAGCAAGCAATCAAAACTATTGGCGATATTGAGAAGGCGCACCACGAGCTCGATGTCCTGCTGACGAAAAACCGCATCTTCGTGCGGCGCATGGTCGGCGTCGCCTCGATCGATCAGGAGCGGGCGATCAATTGGGGGCTTACTGGACCGTGCCTAAGGGCCACCGGCGCCGCCGTCGACACCCGAGTGTGGGATCCCTACTATCTGTACGATCAAATTGATTTCGACATCCCCGTCGGCGAGCGCGGTGATAGCTACGATCGCTACATGGTGCGCATGGAGGAGATCCGCCAGTCGTGCCGCATCCTCAAGCAGTTGCTGCCGAATATTCCGGCGGGACCGATTTCGGTCGACGATCCAACCATCTGCTTGCCGCGCAAGCAGGATGTCTACGGCAATATCGAAGGCCTCATGAACCAGTTCATGCTGGTGATCCACGGCGTCAAGCCGAAGGCCGGCGAGATCTACCGCGCGCATGAAGGCGGTAACGGTGAGCTCGGCTTCTACGTGGTCAGCGATGGCAGCGGCAGACCCTACCGGGTCAAATGCCGGCCACCGTGCTTTGCCATCTTTCAGGCCTTTCCTGAGATGGTGGTGGGCGGCCAGATCGCGGATGCGGTGGCGGCTCTTGGAACGATCAATATCATCGCGGGAGAGCTGGACCGATGAGTGTGTTTGGCGATGGACTAAAGGCCGAGATCGAAGGATTTCTCAAGCGCTATGAAACCAGGCGCAGCGCGATTTTGCCGGTGTTGCATGCGATCCAGGATGTGCATGGCTGGATCAAGCCGGAGCATATCGAAGAGCTACATACCGTTTATGGTCTGGACCGGGTGCACGTGAAGGAGGTCATCACCTTCTACGACATCTACAAAGACAAGCCGGTGCGCAAGTTTCAGATCCGCTACTGCAAAAACATCACCTGCCATATGCTCGGCGCTCGCCCGGCGATCGCGCGCATCCGCGAGCACATCGCCGCCTTGGACGCGGCCCATGGGGAAGACGGCGCATTTTCTCTAGAAGAGTTTCCTTGCCTGGGCAAGTGCGACGGTGCGCCGGTGATGCTGGTCAATAAGGAGCGGGTGGAGCATGCCACGGTCGATAAGATCGATCAGCTGCTGACTAAGTACGCTCCGACGGTGCTGCGTTAGGCGGCGGAACGTTTTCCGGTAGATGCTTTATTTGAACGAGACGCCGAGGACCCCTCGCAGGTGGGGCCAGCGTTGAACGGAGTGAACCATGGCCCAGGATAAACCTCGGATCATTTTGCGCACGGAAGGCCTTGCCAACCCACGCGCGTTGAAGACGTATATCGAGCACGCGGAAGGCTACACCGCGATCAAAAAAGTGCTCGGCGGTGCCGTCACGCGCGAGCAATTGATTGAAGAAGTGAAGGCGTCTGGACTGCGCGGACGCGGCGGGGCGGGATTTCCCACGGGCCTAAAGTGGACCTTCGTGCCGCAAAGCGACACCGGGCCGAAGTACCTCATCTGCAACAACGATGAGAGCGAGCCTGGCACGTTTAAAGATCGCCATATCTGCACCGTCAATCCGCATCAGGTGATTGAGGGCATGGTGCTGGCCGCCTTCGCCATCAAGGCGAACAAGGGCTACATCTATACCCGTTGGGAATTTCAAGAAGAGATTGGCTACCTGGTTGAGGCTATCAAAGAGGCCTACGCCGCTGGGTTTCTCGGTAAAAACATCCTCGGTTCGGGCTTTGACTTTGACCTCGATCACTATTCGGGAGCGGGCGCTTATATCTGCGGCGAAGAGACCGGCCTGATTAGCTCGCTTGAGGGTAAAAAGGGTCAGCCCAAAGTGAAGCCGCCGTTTCCCGCGGTCTCCGGCTATTTGGGCCGGCCGACGATCGTCAACAACACCGAGACCTTGGCCAATGTGCCGTGGATCGTCAACCACGGCGCTAAGGAGTTTCGTCAGTACGGTACCGAGAAAAGTCCTGGGTCCAAGCTGTTTTCGATCTCTGGCGCCTTAGTTAGGCCCGGTGTCTACGAGGTTCCGCTCGGATATCCGTTTGAACGCCTGGTGCAAGAAGAGTGCGGTGGCTATCTGCCTGGCCGCAGCCTGCAGGCCTTGATCCCCGGCGGTGCTTCGGCTCCTCTGCTGACACCCGAAGAAGTGAAGGGCCTAACCCTCGACTACGAGGCGATGGCGTCCAGGGGCACCATGCTTGGCTCCGGTGCGATCATGATCATCGACGATCGTCAGGTGCTCGCTGAGTTGCTTAAGGTGACGATCGAATTTTTTGCCCACGAGAGCTGCGGGCAGTGCACACCGTGCCGCGAAGGTACCGGTTGGCTCAACAATATCATGGACGGCGTCTTGGGCGGCACGGCCAAGCCCGACAGCGTCGAGCGCATGCGGACGGTGGCTAAGCACATGGGCGGCAAGACCATCTGCGCCTTGTCCGATGCCTGCGCCATGCCGGTAACATCCTACGTGCAAAAATTCAGCGGTCAGCTGCAAGCCTACTTGGCGCAGGCCGCAGCAGCAGGGAGTCATGTCAAGTGAGTGAAGCAACGCAAGGGCAAGGGTCGGTAGAGACGGTCACCTTTACGCTCAACGACCGCGAGATCACCGTGCCCAAAGGTACGACGGTGATGGCGGCAGCGCGCCTGAAGGATGTCTACATCCCCCATTTTTGCTGGCATCCAGGTCTGAAGATCGCCGGCGTCTGCCGTTTTTGTTTAGTCAAGGTCGACAACCGGCCGAAGCTGGAAATCGCGTGCAACCTGACTGCCACGCCTGGGATGAAGGTCTCCTCGGTCCTGCCAGAGGTGAAGGAAGCGCATAAATGGGCGCTGGAATTTCACCTGGTCAACCACCCGCTCGACTGTCCCATCTGCGACCAGGCCGGTGAATGCAAGTTGCAAGACTACTATATGGAAGTCGGCAAATACAAAAGCGAGATGGACCGGCCCAAGGTGCTCAAGCCTAAAGCTCTGGACATCGGCAGCGAGCTAGTGCTCGATACCGAGCGCTGCATCCTCTGCGACCGTTGCGTGCGGTTTGAGGAAGAAGTCACCAAGACCGGAGCACTGGGGATCTTTAATCGCGGCGACCGCGCCGTGGTGGGTACCTATCCAGACAAAAAGATCGAGCATAACTACCAAGATAACTTGGTCGATATCTGCCCCGTGGGGGCGTTTACCTCGCGCGATTTCCGCTTTAAGCAGCGCGTCTGGTTTCTCAAGGACAAGCCGGCGGTTTGCCCTGGCTGCTCCACCGGCTGCCATGTCGACGTCTACGCCAAGCCTCAGGTGCGCAGCTACTTCCGTTTGAAGCCGCGCGAGTCGGCGGTCAACGGCTTTTGGATGTGTGATAAGGGGCG